>Ga0247816_10000534_pt1 | contig 21030 bp, 19 predicted proteins | sample UWRJL209509C1_FD_179930 | JGI IMG/M metagenome (GOLD analysis project Ga0247816, IMG submission 179930) | Plant litter microbial communities from Arlington Agricultural Research Station in Wisconsin, United States - UWRJ-L209-509C-1 | ecosystem: Environmental > Terrestrial > Plant litter >...
TGCCGCGCAGCTTGCCGCCGACGTGCTGCCAGGCCGGGAGGAACCGACCCAGGGTGGCTTGATCGACGGGTTCCACCTCGTGCCGCAGCGCCGCGAGGGAGCGCCGCCGCAACCGCCGGAGCACCTCGGCGTCGCACCATTCGCTGCCGCTGCCGTGCGGGCGGAACTCCCCCTCGACGATCCGGCGGGCGTCCGCCAGTCGGCGCAGCGCTCCGAGCGCGATGGCGGTGCCGAACCCGAAGCGGGTGGCGACGTCGGCGGTGGTGAACGGGCCGTGGGTGCGGGCGTACCGGCTGACGAGGTCGCCGAGCGGGTCCTTCACACTCTCGGTGAACGCCTCGGGAATGCCGGGCGCCAGCGGCACCCCGAGCGCGTCGCGCAGCCGGCCGGCGTCCTCGATCACCGCCCAGCGTTCCTCCCCGGCGATGCCCACCTTCAGCGCACGGCGGGCGGCGACAAGGGCGTCCAGGTGCACCCGGGCGTCGGCCGCGGATGCCCGCACGACAGGCGCGTCGTCGGCTTCGGTGGTGTCCGCGTCCGCGGCGGTTCCGGCCGCATCAACAGGCTCAGCCGCGGGGGCGCCGACGGGTTCGAGCCGTTCGGCGACCTCGTCGACCGTGAGCGGACCGAGACCACGGAGCAGATCCGCGACGCCCTCGAGGCCGCGCGCCCGGCGGTCGGGAGCGAGCCGTTGCAGCTCCGCGTCGGTGCGGTCGATCACGGCCGGGTCGAGCAGCTCGCGCAGTTCCACCCGACCGAGCAGCTCGGCGAGCAGGCCGGCGTCGATCGACAGCGCGGTGGCACGGCGCTCGGCCAGCGGCGAGTCGCCCTCGTACATGAACGCGGCGACGTAGCCGAACAGCAGGGCGTTCGCGAACGGGCTGGCCGAGTCGGTGCTGGTCTCGACCAAGCGGATGGCGCGGCTGGCCACCTGCTTGGCCAGCGCGACGAGGGCGGGCAGGTCGTAGACGTCTTGCAGGCACTCGCGGATGGTCTCGAGGATGATGGGGAAGGACGGGAACTCCCGGGCCACGTCGAGCAGCTGCGACGCCTTCTGGCGTTGCTGCCAGAGCGGCGACCGGCTGCCGGGCCGGTAGCGGGGCAACAGCAGGGCACGGGCGGCGCACTCGCGGAACCGGGAGGCGAACAGGGCGGAGCCGCCGACCTCGTCGGTGACGACCTGCTCGAGTTCGTCGGGGTCGAAGACGAACAGGTCGGCGCCGGGCGGTTCGGCCTCGGTGTCGGGGATGCGCACCACGATGCCGTCGTCGCTGGCGACGCAAGAGCCGTCGATGCCGAACCGTTCCCGCACCCGAGCGCCGACGGCGAGAGCCCAGGGGGCGTGCACGGTGAGGCCGAACGGCGAGTGCAGAATGACCCGCCAGTCGCCGAGCTCGTCGCGGAAGCGCTCGACGACGAGGGTCTGGTCGGTGGGCAGGTAGCGGGTGGCCGCGCGTTGTTCGTCGAGGAAGGTGAGCAGGTTGGTGACCGCCCGGTCGTCGAGACCGACGGCGGTGCAGCGGGCGCGGGCATCCGCCGGCGACAACGCGGAAATCTCGCGCAGGAACGCGCCGATGGCGGCGCCCAACTCGGCCGGTCGGCCCAGACCGTCGCCCTTCCAGAACGGCAGCCGGCCCGGCTCGCCGAACGCCGGCAGCACGAGCACCCGGTCGTGGGTGATCTCCTGGATGCGCCAGCTGGTGGCGCCGAGCGCAAACACGTCGCCGACCCGGGACTCGTAGACCATTTCTTCATCGAGCTCGCCCACCCGGCGACCGGTGGCCGCATCGCCGCCGACCATGAAGACCCCGAACAGGCCCCGGTCGGGAATGGTGCCGCCGCTGGTGACGGCGAGCCGCTGGGCGCCGGGCCGGCCGGTCAGCAGGCCGGAGTCGCGGTCCCAGATGATGCGCGGCCGCAGCTCTGCGAACTGGTCGGACGGGTAGCGGCCGGCGAGCAGGTCGAGGGTGGCCTCGTAGGCCGAGCGGGGCAGGGTGGCGAACGGGGCGCTGCGGCGGAGCGCGTCGAACCACTCCTCGGCGTCGAGCGGTTCGAGGGCGACGGCGGCGACAGTCTGCTGGGCGAGGATGTCCAACGGGTTCGCCGGCACCTGCAACGATTCGATCATGCCGCTCACCATCCGTTCGGCGGCGACGGTGGCGTGGATGAGGTCGGCACGGTGCTTGGGGTAGATGATGCCCCGGGAGACCTCGCCGACCTGGTGGCCGGCCCGGCCCACGCGCTGCAGGCCGCTGGCCACCGACGGCGGCGACTCGACCTGCACGACCAGGTCGACCTCGCCCATGTCGATGCCGAGCTCGAGGCTGGAGGTGGCCACCACACAGCGCAACCGGCCGGACTTGAGGTCGTCTTCGATCATGGCCCGCTGATCTTTGCTGACCGACCCGTGGTGAGCTCTGGCGAGCAGCGCCTCGGCACCGTCGGTCTGCCCGCTGCCGCCCATCAGCTCAGCCGGCGGGCGTGCCGGTGACAGCGTCGACCCGGCAGCGGATGCCCCGGCCGCGTCCACCGCTCCCCCGGCGAGCACCAGCTCGGCTTCGGCGGCGGCGGCCAGGCGGTCGCTGTAGATCTCGTTGAACCGGGCGGTGAGCCGTTCGGCCAGGCGCCGGGAGTTGGCGAACACGATGGAGGAGGAGTGCGCGAGCACGGCATCCACGATGTCTTCTTCGACGTGCGGCCAGATCGACCCGGTCTGCGGGGCCGCCGCGGAGGTGGCGCCCTCGTGCGCGGGGACGGCGCCGAGTTGGGTCATATCCTCGACAGGCACCACCACGCGCAAATCGAACTTCTTGGCGTTCTTCGGCGCCACGATCTCCACCGGGGCGACGCCGCCGAGGAACCGGGCCACCTCGGAGGCCGGCCGCACGGTGGCGGACAGGCCGATGCGTTGTGCCGGTTTGGCGAGCAGCGCGTCGAGGCGCTCGAGGGAGACGGCCAGGTGGGCGCCACGTTTGCTGGCCGCCACGGCGTGGATTTCGTCAATGATCACGGTGTCGACCCCGCGCAGCGACTCGCGGGCCGCGGAGGTGAGCATGAGAAACAGCGATTCGGGGGTGGTGATGAGAATCTCGGGTGGGGTCTTCACCAGGGCGCGGCGGTCGGACGCTGGGGTGTCACCGCTGCGCACGCCGACGGTGACCCGCACCGGGTCGAGCCCGAGCCGTTCGGCGGCCTGGCCGATGCCGACCAGCGGGGCGCGCAGGTTGCGTTCCACATCGACGCCGAGGGCCTTGAGCGGGGAGATGTAGAGCACCCGGGTGCCGGTGGGGGCCGCCGCGGGCGCCTCAACCGCGGGCGTGTCGGTCGAGGCCGGGTCGGCCGCGGATCCCGGTGAAGCCGCCGAGTAGAGCCGGTCGAGCGCCCAGAGGAACGCGGCCAGGGTCTTGCCCGAGCCGGTCGGGGCGACGACCAGGGTGTGTGAGCCGCGGGAGATCGCGTCCCAGGCGCCCAGCTGCGCCTCGGTCGGCGCCGGGAAGGCACCGGAGAACCAGCTGCGCGTGGCCGGTGAGAGGCGACCCAGAATCTCCGTCATCTCCCCATCCTTACCGATACCACCGACACTGCGCTCCGATGACGGCGAAGCGGGCGTCAGGCGGACGCCAGAAGCTGCACGCGCAGCGAATCGACGCCGGTCGCGATCACGTCGTTTGCCGCCCACCGGGCCGCGAGCCGGGCGAGGGTGGCGTCGAGGTCGGCCCGGCTGAGCCCGTCGATCAGTTCCAGCCGCACGATCAGTTCGGGCCCGGCCAGCCGGGACTGGGGATCGCCGGCAGTGAGCGTCACCGACAACGCACCGAGCTCGGTGCTGATGGAGTCCTCGAACGCGGCGGCAACCTGACGGCTGGCGTAGCTCGGCGTCCACGGTGCGGCCTGCGCGATCGCCCAGAGTGCGGGCCGGCGGATGACGTATTCGGTCTCGTTGGTGGGATCGAGCACCACCAGGTCGGTGCTCTCCTGCGCGGCGGCGAGGGCGACTCGCACGGCATCGGCGGGAACGGGCCGCGCCAACGGGTTCCAGGCGGTGAGCGCGGCAGCGGAGGAGAACACGGGAAGTACAGCGCGGCCGTCCGGTCCCGCGACCGTGATGATCGACAGTTCCTGGGTCTTGTCGACCCGGAGTCCGTTGGGGCCCAGATCGGCATCCGCGTCATCGTCTGCGCCGAGCACGGTCAGCAGCGGGATGAGCAGCCGGGCCGAGCGGATGGCGTCGATCACGGTTTCTTCGCCGACCTCGCGGGCCCGGAACCGAGCGAGCGCCTCGAGCAGGGCGGGTGGGGCGAGGCCGTCGTCCTCGGCGAACTCGGTGTCGTCGAGCGACCGGCCCGCCCACGACTGCCCGGCGGAGTCGGCGTTGTTGTTGCCGGCCTCGTTGCCGGGCAGGCCGGAGGAGCCGAGATTACGCGCCGGAGACATCCAGCGCCTCGGCGAGGGTGAAGGCGCCCGCGTACAGGGCCTTGCCCACGATCGCGCCCTCGAGGCCGAGCGGAACGAGCTCGCGCAGCGCCGCGATGTCGTCGAGGCTGGCGATGCCGCCGGAGGCGATGACGGGGCGGTGGGTGCGCTCCATGACCTGGCGGAGGAGTTCGATGTTCGGGCCCTTGAGGGTGCCGTCCTTGGTGACGTCGGTGACGACATAGCGGGTGCAGCCGGCCTCTTCGAGGCGTTCCAGCACCTGCCAGAGGTCGCCGCCGTCCTTGGTCCAGCCGCGGGCGGCGAGGGTGGTGCCGCGCACGTCGAGCCCGACCGCGATGGCGTCGCCGTACTGGGCGATCACGCTGGCGGCCCATTCCGGGTTCTCCAGCGCGGCGGTGCCCAGGTTGATGCGCTTGACCCCGGTGCCGAGGGCGGCCTCGAGCGAGGCGTCGTCGCGGATGCCGCCGGAGAGTTCGACGTTCACGCCGCGCAGCTGCCGGATGACCTTCTTGAGGATGTTGGTGTTGTTGCCCCGGCCGAACGCGGCGTCGAGGTCGACGAGGTGGATCCACTCTGCACCCTGGTTGGCCCAGTCCAGCGCGGCATCCATCGGGTCACCGTAGTTGGTTTCGGTGCCGGCCTCTCCCTGGGTGAGACGCACGGCCTTGCCACCGGCCACGTCGACGGCCGGCAGGAGGACCAGCTTCGGGGTCTTGTTGAACTCGCTCATGATTACGGTGCTGCCCTTTGGATCGATGCGAGCGCAGAATGCTGCGCCCGACAGTGGAAAGACTAGTCGCGGAGGGTGTCGAGCCAGTTCGACAGCAGGCGGATGCCGGCGTCGCCGCTCTTCTCCGGGTGGAACTGGGTGGCCGTCAACGGTCCGTTCTCGACCGCGGCCAGGAACGGTGCGCCGTGATCGGCCCAGGTGAGCTGCGGGACCGGGAACGGCGGCATCACGTCGAGCGTCCATTCCTGGGCGGCGTAGGAGTGCACGAAGTAGAACCGTTCCTCCTCGAGCCCGCGGAACAATACCGAGTCCGGGTCGGGGGTGACGGTGTTCCAGCCCATGTGCGGCAGCACGGCGGCCGGCAGCTCCCGCACGGTGCCGGGCCACTCGCCGAGTCCCTCGGTGTTGATGCCGCGTTCCACGCCGTGTTCGAACATGATCTGCATGCCGACACAGATGCCCATCACCGGGCGTCCCCCGGAGAGGCGCTTGTCGATGATGTCGCCGCCGTGAGCCTCGTTCAGGGCCGTCATCACCGCGCTGAACGCGCCCACGCCGGGAACCAGTAGACCGTCCGCCTCCAGGGCGAGCTTGCGGTCGCCGGTGAGGGTGACGTCGGCGCCGGCCAGCTCGAGCGCCTTCACGGCGGAGTGCACGTTGCCGGTGCCGTAGTCCAACACCACGACGGAGGTCACAGTGCGCCCTTGGTGGACGGGATGCCGCTCACGAGGGCGTCGTACGCCTTGGCCTGGCGGAAAGCGCGCGCGAACGCCTTGAACTCGGCTTCGGCGATGTGGTGTGGGTCGCGCCCGCCGACGACGGTCACGTGCACCGTGAGGCCGGCGTTGAACGCGATGGCCTCGAAAACGTGGCGCACCATCGATCCGGTGAAGTGTCCGCCGATGAGGTGGAACTCGAACCCGGCCGGTTCGCCGGTGTGCACCAGGTAGGGCCGGCCGGAGATGTCGACGACGGCTTGCACGAGGGCTTCGTCGAGGGGCACCAGGGCGTCGCCGTAGCGGGAGATGCCGGACTTGTCGCCGAGGGCCTGTTTGATCGCCTGGCCGAGCACGATGCCGATGTCCTCGACCGTGTGGTGCACGTCGATCTCGATGTCCCCCGTGGCGCGCACGGTGAGGTCGGTCAGCGAGTGCTTGGCGAACGCGGTCAGCAGGTGGTCGTAGAAGGGCACGCTGGTGTGGATGTCGCTCACCCCGGTGCCGTCGAGATCGATCGACAGGTCGATGCTCGATTCACTCGTTTCACGCTGCAGGTGGGCACGGCGAGCCGGAGGCGTGGAGGGCAACATGCTCCTAGTTTATTCGGCTACCGGACGAAGCCGTGCGATGGCCTCGAGGAACGCGCTGGTCTCGGTCTCGGTGCCGGCGGAGACCCGGAGGTGCCCAGGGATACCGACATCGCGGATGAGGATGCCCTCGGCCAGCAACGCTTCGAAAGTGGCGTGCGGGTCGACCACACCGCCGAAGAGCACGAAGTTGCTGCCGCTGCGCAGCGGGCTGAAGCCGAGCGCGGTGAGTTCGGTCACCAGTCGGTCCCGCTGCACTCGAATGTCGTCGACCATGGCGAGCATCTCGTCGGTGTGGGCCAGAGCCGCCACCGCGGCCGCCTGGGTGAGCGCGGACAGGTGGTACGGCAGTCGCACCAACCGGAGAGCATCGGTCACGGCGGGGTCGGCGGCCAGATAGCCGAGCCGCACGCCGGCGAAGGCGAAGGCCTTGCTCATGGTGCGCGAGACCAGCAGACGCTCCCGGCCGGGCAGCAGGCTCAGGGCGCTGTCGGTTCCGGTGGGGGCGAATTCGGCGTAGGCCTCGTCGACGACGACGATCCCGTCGGTGGCGTCGTAGACCGCCGCGATCGTCTCCAGCGACAGCGGTGTGCCGGTGGGGTTGTTCGGTGAGCAGAGAAAGACGATGTCCGGGGAGGTCTCGTGCACCCAGCGGGCCGCGGTCTGCGGCGACAGTTCGTAATCGGCGTCACGGCCGCCGGCGATCCAGCGGGTGTCGGTGCCGGAGGCGAGGATCGAGTACATCGAATAGGTGGGCGCGTAGCCCAGCAGCGACCGGCCCGGTCCGCCGAAGGCCTGCAGCACCTGCTGGAGTACCTCGTTGGAACCGTTCGCGGCCCAGATGTTGTCGCGGGTGAGGCCGTGACCGAGGTAGCCGGCCAGGTCTTCGCGCAACCGACTGAACTCCCGGTCGGGGTAGCGGTTGACGGTGAGGATCGCGTCGGCCAGCGCGGCGGCGATGTCGGCGGCGACCGCGGGCGGGATCGGGTGGGTGTTCTCGTTGACGTTCAGCGCTACGGGAACGTGCAGCTGCGGTGCGCCGTATGGGATTTGTCCGCGGAGGTTGGCACGCAGGGGCAGGTCGTCGAGGCTGGTCACTCGAACAAGCTTAGCCGCGCGGCGAGGGCGCCACTCTGCCCGTCACAGCCGGGGGCTGTCGGCTAGTAAGACGCCGGCAGGGCGAGGCGCTGGCCGGGCTGCACGGCCTCTGAGGTGAGCTGGTTGAGGTTCATGATGTCGGCGATGACGTCGCGGGGGTCTTCGGTCGGGGCCACCGTCTCGGCGAGCTGCCAGAGCGACTGCCCGGACTCGATGGTGACGTAGTCGAACACCGTGCTGGCGGCCGCGACGGAGCTTTCGGCGGCGGCGACTCCCCCGTTGACGGCCACGGCGACCGAGCCGAGAACGAGGGGGACGGCGGCGAGGGTGGTGAAGACGACGCGGCCGCGGCGGGTGAGGCGCAGGTGGGTGCGCGGGGTGGTGATGGTGTCGGGCTTCACTGCAACTGCTGTGCTCATGTCAAACCTCCTGGGTCATAACGCATCCGGTCCTCGGCCGGGAGGACCGGATGCGAATCTATGTTCCGAATGTATCTTCGATTGTTCGAACAATCAACCCCGAGTCCGGATATTATGGGAAGAGATTGTTCGACACCCTCGAATGCATGTCTAAAATCCCGCCGATCCTGGATACAGTTTCGATTGGGTGGTAGAACTCAAGCAGGGACCACCGACATTGCCTTTCGCACGACGTACCACCCGCACGAAACGTGCGAATCAGACAACCAGAGGAGCGACAACGTGGCACAGGACAGCACACCTCGGGAGAAGGGCGGCACGCGCCGCCGCAAGAGCCTGAGCGATAAACAGCGCGCCGTCATGGACGTCATCCAGCGCTCGGTGCGCGACCGCGGTTACCCGCCGAGCATGCGTGAGATCGGCGACGCCGTCGGTCTCTCGTCGCTGTCCAGCGTCACCCACCAGCTCAACCAGCTCGAGCTGAGTGGATACCTGCGCCGCGACCCGAACCGGCCGCGCGCACTCGAAGTGCTCATCGAACTGCCGCAGTCCGCCGACGACGTCGTCGCCGGCGCGGCCGAGAGCTTCCAGAACGGTGTCACGGTCGGGGACGCGGCAATGGTGCCGCTCGTCGGGCGGATCGCCGCCGGTATCCCGATCATGGCGGACCAGCAGATCGACGAGATCTTCCCGCTCCCCCGCCAGCTGGTCGGCAAGGGCGAGCTGTTCATGCTCAAGGTCGTCGGCGACTCGATGATCGACGCCGCCATCTGTGACGGCGACTGGGTGGTCATCCGCCAGCAGAAGACCGCAGAGAACGGTGAGATCGTCGCGGCCATGCTCGACAGCGAGGCCACGGTCAAGGTGTTCCGCCAGCGCGACGGGCACACCTGGCTACTCCCCCGCAACACCAACTTCGAGCCGATCCTCGGCGACTACGCCGAGATCCTCGGCAAGGTCGTCGCCGTGCTGCGTTCGGTCTGATCCGGTAATCACCTACGGCCCGGCATCCTGTGGGTGCCGGGCCGTACGTGGTTCAGCAGTCTTCTCAGACCAGAGTTGCCCGCACGTGACGGGTGGCCTCCACGATGGTGCGCAGCGAACAGAGGGCGGCGCCCATCCGAGAACGGATGCGGCGCCGCCCTCCGGGCGTGCGGGGTCTAGCCGGCGATGGCCGGAACGACGACGAACGGGGTGAACTGAGCCTCGATGCCGGGCGAGACCAGAGCGGTCACCAGGGTGCCGGTCTCGGCGTAATCGAGCGCGAGCACCTTGCCCTGTTCGTGCAGGATGGGGATCAGATCGCCGCGGTCGTAGGGAATCAGCAGCTCCAGGCGGATCTCCGGGCGGGGCAGCATGGTGTCGATGGCTTCGAGGACAGCGTCGATGCCCTCGCCGCTGCGGGCGGAGACGAAGATCGCCTTGGGCGAGAGCCCGCGCAGTACCAGCCGGTCGTCCTCGCTGACCAGATCGCTCTTGTTGAAGACGACCAGTTCGGGGATGTCGCTCGCGCCGACCTCGCCGATGACCTCACGGACCGTGGCCAGCTGGCTGGCCGGGTCGGGGTGCGAGGCGTCGACGACGTGCACGATGACGTCGGAGTCCGCGACCTCTTCGAGGGTGGACCGGAACGCCTCGACCAGCTGGTGCGGCAGATTCCGCACGAATCCGACCGTGTCGGTGAGCGTGTACAGCCGGCCGTCCTCGGTGGTGGACTTGCGCACGGTGGCGTCGAGGGTGGCGAACAGGGAGTTCTCCACCAGCACGCCGGCCTTGGTGATGCGGTTGAGCAGGCTGGACTTGCCGGCGTTGGTGTAGCCGACGATCGCGACCGAGGGCACGGCGTTGCGCTTGCGGTTGGCCCGCTTGGCTTCGCGCGCCGGCTTCATTTCGATCATCTGCTTGCGCAGCTTCGACATCCGGGTGTGGATGCGGCGGCGGTCCAGTTCGATCTTCGTCTCACCGGGTCCGCGCGAGCCCATTCCGGCACCGGCGCCACCCACCTGACCACCGGCCTGGCGAGACATCGAGTCACCCCAGCCGCGCAGTCGGGGAAGCAGGTACGCCAGCTGAGCGAGTTCGACCTGAGCCTTACCCTCCCGGCTCTTGGCGTGCTGGCTGAAGATGTCGAGGATCACGGCGGTGCGGTCGATGACCTTCACCTTCACCACGTCTTCCAGCGCACGGCGCTGGCTGGGGGCGAGTTCGGTGTCGGCGATCACGGTGTCGGCACCGAGCGCGGCCACGATCGAGGTGAGCTCGAGCGCCTTGCCCTTACCGAGGTAGGTGCTCGGGTCGGGGGTGGCACGGCGCTGCAGCAGACCATCGAGAACGGTGGCTCCCGCGGTCTCGGCCAGGGCAGCGAGTTCCCGCATGGAGTTCTCGGCATCGGGCAGGCTGCGGGCGGAGTACACACCGATCAGCACCACGTTCTCGAGCCGCAGCTGGCGGTACTCGACCTCGGTGACGTCCTGCAGTTCGGTGGAGAGCCCACCGACCCGGCGCAGGGCGTTGCGGTCCTCCCGCTCGGTCTGTTCGCCGTCGTGGTCGCCGCCGTCGAAGCCGCCGCTAGCCGGGCGCGCCGACAGGGCCTGCGCCGACCCGCTTGCGAACAAGGAGTAACCGGACGACCGGCTCTCGGCGCTGGCCAGCACGCGCGCAACTACATCGTCATCGTCGTCGTGTGGAGCGGTTGTATCAGTCATTGCTTTAACTCTAGTTCCTCTTCTTTCGATAAGTTCGTTGTATGGCTTCCGAACACTATTTCTCGTCGGCTCCCGGTAGCGACCTGAAGTTGCGCCAGATCACCGTGCATCTCGGTGGCCAGGCCCGCGAAGTCACCACCGCGAACGCGATCTTCTCCCCCGAACACATCGACACGGGCACCAAGGTGTTGCTGGCCGACGCACCAGAACCCAGTGGTGGCGGTCACGTTCTCGACCTCGGCGCGGGTTGGGGCCCGATCAGCCTGCACCTGGCCCTGGCCGACCCGACCGCCACCGTCTGGGCGGTGGATGTCAACGAACGGGCCCTGGAACTGGTGCGCATGAACGCCGCCAACCTCGGTCTTACCAACATCAACGCCGTGCTGCCCGCGGATGTTCCCGACGACGTCACCTTCGCCGGCATCTGGTCGAACCCGCCGATTCGGGTCGGCAAGGCCGAACTGCACCGGATGCTGCTGCACTGGCTGCCACGCCTGGCTTCGAGTGCGGATGCCTGGCTGGTGGTACAGAAGAACCTCGGCTCCGATTCGCTGCAGCGCTGGCTTGCCGAAGAGTTCGTCGGCACCCTCGAGGTGTCCCGGCACGCCGCCGACAAGAGCTTCCGGGTGCTGCGCACCCACCGCACCGCCTAGGCCCTCGGCCGCCCGCTGGCTGAGCCTGTCGAGACCTCGTAAGCCGACCTCGACACGCACCATCCCGGTGGTCGAGCCTGTCGAGACCACGCACGCAAACCTCGAGACGCTCCCGCAGCATCCACAGACCCGGTCACCAGGTCTCGACCACCGGCGGGTGAGCTGGCGGGCTAGGCGAGCTTGAGGATGCCGTCGAAGATCAGGTCGGCCGGACCGGACAGGGAGACGTGCTCACCATCTTCGGTCGGGAACATCCGCACGCCCAGCACTCCGCCGGGCACCTCGACCCGCCACTGGTGCGGGGCACCCTTGCCGGCCCAGTGCCGGGTGGCCAGCGCCGCCGCCACCGCACCGGTGCCGCACGACAGGGTCTCGCCGCTGCCGCGTTCGTGCACGCGCATCCGGATGCGGCCGACGCCGTCGACCACCAGCGGGTCGCCCGGCACCACGAACTCCACGTTCGCGCCGTCGGCCGGTTCGGGGTCGAGCTGAGGAATGAAGGTGAGGTCGGCCCGCTCGAGTTCCTCGTCGTCGGCCAGGGCAACGACGACGTGCGGGTTGCCCACGTTGATACCCAGGCCCGGCCGCGCAACGGCCAGGTTCTTGGCCCGCACCAGGGTCTCCCCCGGTTCCAGGCGCCAGCGGCCCAGGTCCACCTGGTAGCCGGTCGCGTTCTTCTGCACATCGCGCACGCCGCTGCGGGTGCCGATGGCGAGGGTCTCGCCGGGGCCCAGGTCGACCAGGCCCTGTTCGATCAGGAAGCGGGTGTACACGCGGATGCCGTTGCCGCACATCTCCGAGACGGTACCGTCGGCGTTCCAGTAGTCCATGAACCACTCGGCCTGGTCGTCTTCGGCCAGGGCGGCCGCGCCGTCGGCCAGCTTGCTCGACCGCACCGCCCGGATGATACCGTCGGCGCCGACACCAAACCGGCGCTCGCAGATTCCGCGGATCTGGTCCGGGGTGAGGTCGAGGTCGCCGTCGGGGTCGCTCAGCAGCACGAAGTCGTTGCCGGTGCCGTGGCCCTTGGTGAAGTGCAGATCGGTGCCCATCACTTCAGTGTAGGGACTTCGGCGGCCCGACTCGTCGCCGGTGTCGCCCACACCTCGCGACCGGTCAGTCGAGAAGTCGGGCGGCCTGGTCGACGCGGTCGCTGTCGTCGGCGTCGATCCAGGTGGTGTGTGGGTCACGCTTGAACCAGCTCACCTGGCGGCGTGCGTACCGTCGGGTGAGCTGCTGGGTGGCCTCGACGGCCTCCGCCTGGCTGAGGCTGCCGTGCAGCTGCCCGAGCGCCTGGGCGTAGCCGATGGCCCGGCTGGCGGTGACGCCGGTCTCGAGTCCGGCGGGGATGAGGTCGCGGGCTTCGTCGACGAGGCCGGCCGCCCACATCCGGTCGACGCGGGCGTCCAGCCGGGGCGTGAGCACCTCCCGAGGCAGGCGCAGCCCGATCGTGACGGCGGGCGTCCAGTAGACCGGCTCGCTGGGCAGGGCGGCCGTGTGCGGTGCTCCGGTGAGTTCCACCACCTCGAGGGCGCGCACCAGCCGGCGACCGTTGCTGGCGCCGATGCGGGCGGCGGCCCCCGGGTCGACGGCCTTCAGCCGGTCGTAGATGGCGCCGGGACCGGAGGAGAGCAGATCGGCCTCCAGTTGGGCGCGCAGCTCCGGATCGGTGCCGGGAAACTGGAAGTCGTAGACCACCGAGGAGACGTAGAGTCCGGAGCCGCCGACGAGAATCGGCACGGCGCCTCGGGCCTGGATGTCGGTCACGGCGGCACGTGCCTCCACCTGGTACCGCGCCACGGTCGCCTCGTCGGTCACGTCGAGCACGTCGAGCAGGTGGTGGGGTACCCCGCGACGGTCCGCTTGGGCGAGTTTCGCGGTGCCGATGTCCATGCCCCGGTAGAGCTGCATGGCGTCGGCGTTCACGATCTCAGCCGGTCGGCCGGCCTCGATCAGTCGTTCGGCCAGGTCCAGGGACAGCTCCGACTTGCCGGTCCCGGTGGGTCCGACGATGACAACCAGCACCGGGCTTAGCGTTCCGCGTCGTCGACGGCGTAGATCGGGATGGTGGTGGCTCCGCCGTGCAGGGTCAGGTTCGCCGCCGCGGGTCGGGGCGCGGGGCTACCCACCCGCAGGGTCGGCAGGCCCAACGACACGGCGCTGCCGGAGGTGCCGGCCGGGGTGGGCACGCCGCACGAGTCGGCCAGCTCCCGGTCCCAGGCGTCACCGGCGATGGTGCGACGGATGTCCAGCGGCAGCCCGTCGGCGGAGTCGGCGATCAGGTGGAACGGGGCCGCCTCGGTAACCGTCACGGTGACCATGTCGCCCGGGCGGGGCAGGTCGGAACCGGCCGGCACGTCGAAGTGCACCAGGCGGCTGTCGGGTGCCCGGCCGCTCAGGCGGTGGGTGTCGGCGTCCTTGCGGCCCTCACCGTTGGAGACCAGCAGTTCCACCCGGCGGCCGATGACCTTGCGGTTCTCCTCCCAGGAGATGCGTTCCTGCAGCGCGGCGAGCCGTTCGTACCGGTCCTGCACGATGGCCTTGGGCACCTGGTCGGGCATGGTGGCGGCGGGGGTGCCGGGGCGGATGGAGTACTGGAAGGTGAACGCGGTGGCGAACCGGGACTCCTCGACCACCCGCATGGTCTCCAGGAAGTCTTCCTCGGTCTCGCCGGGGAACCCGACGATGATGTCGGTACTGATGGCGGCGTCCGGCATCTGCGCGCGCACACGTTCGAGGATGCCGAGGAACTTGGTGGACCGGTAGGAGCGCCGCATGGCCTTGAGCACCCGGTCGGAGCCGGACTGCAACGGCATGTGCAGCTGCGGCATCACGGCCGGTGTTTCGGCCATGGCGTCGATGACATCGTCGGTGAACGCGGCCGGGTGCGGGCTGGTGAAGCGGATGCGTTCGAGCCCCTCGATCTTCCCGGCGGCGCGCAGGAGTTTGCCGAAGGCCAACCGGTCGCCGAACTCGACGCCGTAGGAGTTCACGTTCTGGCCGAGCAGGGTGACCTCGATGGCACCGCCGTCGACGAGAGCCTGGATCTCGGCGAGGATGTCGCCGGGACGGCGGTCCTTCTCCTTGCCACGCAGGGCGGGCACGATGCAGAAGGTGCAGGTGTTGTTGCAGCCGACCGAGATGGACACCCAGCCGCTGTAGCTGGAGTCCCGCTTGGTGGGCAGGGTGGAGGGGAACGTCTCGAGCGACTCGAGGATCTCCAGCTGCGCCTCACCGTTGTGCCGGGAGCGTTCCAGCAGGCTGGGCAGGGAGCCCATGTTGTGGGTGCCGAAGACGACGTCGACCCACGGGGCCTTCTTGAGGATGGTGGCCTGGTCCTTCTGGGCCAGGCACCCGCCCACGGCGATCTGCATGCCGGCGTGCTTGCGCTTGACCGAGGCGAGGTAGCCCAGGTTGCCGTAGAGCTTGTTGTCGGCGTTCTCCCGCACCGCGCAGGTGTTGATCACGACGATGTCGGCCTCGGCACCGGCGGCGGAGACGTAACCGGCCGCTTCCAGGGAGCCGCTGAGGCGTTCGGAGTCGTGCACGTTCATCTGGCAGCCGAAGGTGCGCACCTCGTAGGTGCGGGGCCGGCCGTCGGCGTCGGTGGCCGCCGGGGACGGCGAGATCACGGTCGCCAGGTTGGGCGACGCGACGACGGGCAGGGCGGCGGGGTCCGGGGAGAGTGCGGTGACGCTGGTCATAGTGCTTCGTAGTTTACGCGTGCTGGTTTACGGCTGCGGTATCCGGGTGCCGCGGCGGCGGCACCCGGATCTCCTCAGCGAAACCGGACGGTGGACGTACGACCCGAACCCTTGCGGGAGGCCAGCGCCGCCTTGACGGCAGCGCGGACGACCGAGGAGGCGTAGCCCTTGCGCATCAGGAATGCGGTCAGACGGCGATCGATGGTGGCGTCGTCGAACCGGTCGAGTTGCCCGATCCGCTTCAGGGCCAACTCGTTGGCGCGTTCGGCCTCGTCGTCGGGTAGCTCTTCGAGCTTCTCGGCGATGAGCTCGGCGTCCAGGCCACGCTGACGCATTTCGGCCGCGACGCCACTGCGTCCCAGACCCTTGCGCTCGTGATGGCTGTGCACGATCTGGTCGGCCAGCTTCTCCTCGTCCAGATAGTGCAGCTCGGTGAAGCGGGTCAGAATCTCCTGCACCGCCTCTTCGTCGATCTCGGTGGATCGCAGCAGCTTCTCGGCCTCGACGGCGGAGAGGGACCGACCGCGCAGTCGCTGCAGCAGCAGCTTCTCCGCCTGCTCCCGGTCCTCGGCCGCCTCGGCGTCGCGGTCGTCCGGGCCGGCGCCGGGCAGGTAGGTGACCCGCGCCAGCCCGTCGTCGTTCCCGGACGCCGCTGTGAAGCTGACCATGGTTACGCGCCCTTGCGCGCGGCGACCTTGGGCGCGATGGACTCGACCTTGCCACCGGCAAGCTCGGTGGCCTTCGCGGCCGCAGCAGCCTCGACGGCATCCGCTGCCTTCTTGGCCGCGGCACCCTCGGCGCCGATGCCGAGCTTGTTCTTGATCTTGGTCTCAATCTCGTTGGCCATGTCGGGGTTGCGCAGCAGGAAGTTGCGCGAGTTCTCCTTGCCCTGGCCGAGCTGGTCGCCGTCATAGGTGTACCAGGCGCCGGACTTCTTCACGATGGCCTGGTCGACACCGAAGTCGATCAGGCTGCCCTCACGGGAGATGCCGACACCGTAGATGATGTCGAATTCGGCCTGCTTGAAGGGCGGCGCCATCTTGTTCTTGACGACCTTGACCCTGGTGCGGTTACCGACGGCCTCGGTGCCGTCCTTGAGGGTCTCGATCCGGCGGATGTCGAGGCGAACCGAGGCGTAGAACTTGAGCGCCTTACCGCCGGCCGTGGTTTCGGGGCTACCGAACATCACGCCGATCTTCTCGCGGAGCTGGTTGATGAAGATCATGGTGGTGTTGGTCTGGCTCAGTCCACCGGTGAGCTTACGCAGCGCCTGCGACATCAGGCGGGCTTGCAGACCCACGTGGGAGTCACCCATTTCACCCTCGATTTCCGCTCGCGGCACGAGGGCGGCGACGGAGTCGATCACGATCAGGTCGATCGAGCCGCTTCGCACGAGCATGTCGGCGATTTCCAGGGCCTGCTCACCCGTGTCCGGCTGGGAGACCAGCAGGGCGTCGATGTCCACGCCGAGCTTCTTGGCGTACTCGGGGTCGAGAGCGTGCTCCGCGTCGATGAACGCGGCGATGCCGCCGTTCTTCTGCGCGTTGGCGATGGCGTGCAGGGTGAGCGTGGTCTTACCCGACGACTCCGGACCGTAGATCTCCACGATGCGGCCGCGGGGCAGCCCGCCTATGCCGAGCGCCACGTCCAATGCGATGGAACCGGTGGAGATGGTTTCGACGGGAGCGCGCTCGTCGCTGCCGAGGCGCATGACCGAGCCCTTACCGAACTGGCGGTCGATCTGGGCGAGGGCGGTGTCGAGGGCCTTTTCGCGGTCCTGGGGTGATGCCATGGTGTTCTCCTTGGGTCATGCGCGTGGCGCCTATAGGCTGTCGTTCCGGTTACCGGGAAGACCCCGATGACCGTCCTCGACAAGGCAGGTGCGCGGTGTCGTTGACGAGCCCGACTGTACGCCGCACCCCCGACACTGGCCGGGAGACGCGGCGACGGTGGATAACCCGTCTTCGACTACTACTGTGGAGGAGCCTAGCAACAACCGAACACGCATTCGACGCATGGTGCGGTGTGTCGAAAATCCGCCTGGATGCCCGATTGCCCGCGGACCGGTAGACGCAGAAACGGCCCGGCGGGTGCCGGGCCGTTCTGGATACATCAGGCAAGACTCCGGCAGCGGGTGTCAGCTGCGAGCCGGCGGCAAGCCGACGCCGTGCCGACGGTTGGGCGGGACATCCGTCTCGGCGCAGAGCGCTAGCCAGACCTCGCGGGCAGGTACCCCGCTGGCGAGGGCCTGGTCCGCGGTGCCGCCGAGCGGCCCGAGTACCAGGTCCCGGGTGAGTACCCGGCCGTAGCCCTCACCGAATTCATCTTTCAGGGCTTGACGAAACTCACTCAAACGCATGCGATCGTCTCTCTCGCGCTCGTGCGGCGGAATGCGCCGACTAGCGCACCATCATGCCGGCGTCGAACTTGGCCACCAGCTCGTCGGGCACGGTGTCGGGGAAACGATCGATTCCCTCGATCACAGCCAGACGGTCGCCGACCTCACGCATGATCACCGAAATGGGTGTGTCCAGTGCGTCTGCGACAGAGGCCAGAATCTCCGAGGAGGCTTCTTTCTGGCCGCGCTCCACTTCGGACAGGTAGCCGAGAGCCACACTGGCCTTGCTCGCAACCTGACGCAGGGTGCGCCCCTTCTGCAGGCGGAAGTCCCTGAGCACATCGCCGATTTCCTGACGAACAAGAATCATCGGAACCTCCTTCTTTGTGCTGTTTAGACTGCTGGGGCCCACTCAACCGGTCAGTTTCGTGTGGCGGATGGCCAACAGTACTCTATCCATCCGACACCTCGAGATTACCGAGAATGACTGGACTTTTCTTGTGAATATGTGTTCTGTAACCCGTCGGTAACAAGAACTATTCCGTCGATTCCGGCATTTCGGATTCAATCAGCTGACACACAGCTTCGAGCGCGCGTTGCACGGTCTGCGCCCGGATCTGGGCGCGGTCCCCGCTGAGGTCGAGGCGCACCGCCCAGGTCCCGCTCCGATGGGCCAGTCCCAGGTACACGGTTCCGGCCGGCTGACCGTCTTGGCTGCCCGGGCCGGCGACGCCGGTCGTGGCCACGCCGATGTCGGCGTCCCGGCCGTCCACCGGGAGCAGGGTGCGTGCGCCGCGCGCCATCTGCCGGGCCACCTCGGGGTGGACCGGGCCGTGTTCGGCCAGCAGAGCGGCGTCCACGCCGAGCAGACTGTGTTTCAGCGGGGTCTGGTAGGCCACCACTCCCCCGGCGAGAACAGCGGATGCCCCGGGGATCCGCACGATCTCCGCCGTCACGAGGCCGCCGGTGAGGGACTCGGCCACCGCGAGCGTGAGCCCACGTGCGGTGAGGACCGCGACCAGCGTGGCCGCGGCATCCGTGGGCGCGCCCGGGCCGGCCGCGGGTGCCGGATCGGGCAGGGTCATCGGCTCAGTCGCGGCCGGCCGGGGTGACCGGCTTCTTGTTCTCGCGCCGGGCGGCGACGAGGTACTCGATGCCGGTGTAGACGGTGAGCAGCAAGGCGATGGCCATGGTGATGGTGTTGAGCCAGTGGATCCAGTCGCCGAAGACCAGCCAGAGCGGCAGCAGGGCCAGGGAGATCGCCACGGACTGGGCGATGGTCTTGAGCTTGCCGCCGCGGGAGGCGGGGATGACCCGGTCGCTCAGCATGGCGAAGCGGAACACGGTGATGCCGATCTCGCGGAGCAGGATCAGGCCGGTGACCCACCAGGGCAGCTCGGCCAGAATGGACAGGCCGATCAGGGCCGCACCGGTGAGCACCTTGTCGGCGATCGGGTCGAGCAGCTTGCCCAGGTCGGTGACCAGGTTGTACCTGCGGGCGATGGCGCCGTCGATACCGTCGGTGGCGATGGCCACGATGAACAGGGTCGCGGCCCACCAGCGCAGGGCGCCGTCCGCGCCGTTGTCGGCCAGGAGCATCCAGAAGAACACCGGTGCGAGCAGGATCCGCACGATGGTGATCAGGTTCGGCAGATTCCAGTTCGAGGCCGCGGCCGGGTGGGTCGGTGTAGCCATGGGTCAGTCCCTGTCAGTGAGTTGCCAGGCGTCCTCGTCCGAGTCGCCGTCTTCCTCAGCGTACCCGTCGCTCATCTTGGCGACCGGGTCGTCGGCGTAGCGCGGGTCTGGCAGGGTCTGGTCGGGCGGCGGCATCCGCTGGGCGCTGTCGGCCTGTGACCGGGCCGACGCGGCATGCTGCTCGGCGTCGGAGCCGCGCAGCTTGGCGAGCACGCTGGGCAGCTGTTCGGCGGTGACGAGCACGTCCCTGGCCTTGGACCCCTCGGACGGGCCGACGATCTCGCGGGACTCCAGCAGGTCCATCAGGCGGCCGGCCTTGGCGAAGCCCACCCGGAGCTTGCGCTGCAGCATCGAGGTGGAGCCGAACTGGGTGGAGACCACGAGCTCGGCGGCCGCGAGCAGCACCTCGAGGTCGTCGCCGATGTCGGAGTCGATCTCCTTGCGGGGCGCCTCCGCGGCGACGTCGGGGCGGTAGTCGGGTCGGGCCTGCTGGGTGACGTGCTTGACCACCCGTTCGATCTCGGCCTCGTTCACCCAGGCGCCCTGCACGCGCAGCGCCTTCGACGCGCCCATCGGCAGGAACAGGGCGTCGCCCTGGCCGATCAGCTTGTCGGCGCCGGGCTGGTCGAGGATGACCCGGGAGTCGGTGACGCTGGTCACGGCGAACGCCAACCGGGACGGCACGTTGGCCTTGATCAGGCCGGTCACCACGTCGACGCTGGGGCGCTGGGTGGCGAGCACCAGGTGGATGCCGGATGCTCGCGCGAGCTGGGTGATGCGCACGATCGAGTCCTCGACGTCGCGCGGGGCGACCATCATCAGGTCGGCGAGCTCGTCGACCACCACGAGAAGGTACGGGTACGGCTTGAGGGTGCGGGCGCTGCCGGCCGGCAGCACGATCTCGTCGTTGACGACGGCTTTGTTGAAGTCGTCGATGTGACGGAACCCGAAGCTGGCCAGGTCGTCGTAGCGCATGTCCATCTCTTTCACGACCCACTGCAGCGCCTCGGCGGCCTTCTTGGGGTTCGTGATGATGGGCGTGATCAGGTGCGGCACCCCGGCGTACGCGGCCAGCTCGACCCGCTTCGGGTCGATCAGCACCATGCGCACGTCGCTGGGCTTGGCGCGCATCAGCAGGCTGGTGATCATCGAGTTCACGAAGCTGGACTTACCGGAGCCGGTGGAGCCGGCCACCAGGAGGTGGGGCATCTTGGCGAGGTTGGCGATGACGAAGCCGCCGCCGACGTCCTTGCCCACACCGATGGTCATCGGGTGGCTGCTGCTGGTGGCGGTGTTGGAGCGCAGCACGTCGCCGAGGGTGACGATCTCCCGGTCGGTGTTGGGGATCTCGATGCCGATGGCGCTCTTGCCGGGGATCGGCGAGAGGATGCGCACCTCGTTGGAGGCGACGGCGTAGGAGAGGTTCTTGCTCAGCGCGGTGACCCGTTCCACCTTCACGCCGGGGCCGAGTTCGATCTCGTACTGGGTGACGGTGGGGCCGCGGGAGAAACCGGTCACCCGGGCATCCACCGAGAACTGGCGCAGCACCTCGGTGATCGAGGTGACGACCTCGTCGTTCGCGGCGGAGCGGGCCTTGGCCGGCGGGCCGGCGGTGAGGGTGGTGGCCGACGGGAGCACGTACGGCAGGGTCGGCTCTTCGCCGAAGGTGATCGCGGTGGCCGATCGGTCGACGGCGTTCGCGGCCTCGTCGAGGGGGTCCAGACCCGTCAACACCTCGGTGGCGTCCTCCGGGTCGTCGGCGTGCAGACCGGACGCGTGCGGGACGGCATCCACTTCGCCGGTGTAGCGCTTGAGCGCTTCTTCGGCCTTGAGCAGGTCTTCGAGCACCTCGGTGCCGTAGTGGTCCTGGTTGCGCGGCGCCGGCGGCTTGACGGATTCCAGGGCGGTGTCGAACCCGCCGATGGCGGCCTCCGGGCCGCGGTTGAGC
>Ga0247816_10000536_pt1 | contig 20960 bp, 20 predicted proteins | sample UWRJL209509C1_FD_179930 | JGI IMG/M metagenome (GOLD analysis project Ga0247816, IMG submission 179930) | Plant litter microbial communities from Arlington Agricultural Research Station in Wisconsin, United States - UWRJ-L209-509C-1 | ecosystem: Environmental > Terrestrial > Plant litter >...
GGTGGTCTCGGTGTCCGGCGACGGCGGGTTCCTCTACTCCGCGATGGAGCTGGAGACCGCGGTGCGGCTGGGCTCAAAGTTCACCCACATCATCTTCAACGACGGCACCTACGACATGGTCGCGTTCCAGCAGCAGGGCAAGTACGGCCGCACCTCGGGTGTGCAGCTCGGCGACTACGACGCCGTGAAGTACGCCGAGTCGTTCGGCGCGCACGGCTACAGGGTCACCCACCTGGACGACTTCGCCGCGGTGCTCGAGCAGGCCATGAACGACGACGGCCCGAGCATCATCGACGTGCGGGTGGACTACCGCAACAACCGCGATGAGCTCATGGCTGACCTGGAAAGCGATGTGCTGCTGTGAGCGACGCGACAACCTCCACCTTCACGGTGTCCAGGCACGAGATCTTCCAGACCAGCCTGATGAGCGCCCTGCTCGACGGCGTCTACGAGGGCGAGATGACCGTGCGCGACCTGCTCGGCCACGGCAGCTTCGGCATTGGCACCTTCAACGGCCTCGACGGCGAGATGCTCATCGTCGACGGGAAGTGCTACCAGCTGCGCGCCGACGGCGGGGTGACCAAAGCCGACCTGGGCGCGTACACCCCCTACGCGGTGGTGACGAACTTCGTGCCGCACATCGAGAGCGAACTGCCCGACAACGTGGTGCGCTCCGAGGCGTCGGCGTTCATCGACCACATGACGGCATCCGAGAACTACATGTACGCGTTGCGCATCGACGGCGATTTCGAGTGGATCCGGATGCGCACCGTCGTCAAACAGCAGAAGCCGTACCGCCCGATGGTGGAGGCGACCGACGAAGACGCCATCGTCGAGCTGCACGACGTGTCCGGCTCCCTCGTCGGCTTCCGCACTCCGCTCTATGAGCAGGGCATCGGCGTGCCCGGCTGCCACACCCACTTCATCACCGACGACCGCACCGGCGGCGGCCACGTGCTCGACTTCAAACTCAAGCGCGGTAGCGCGGCGCTCTGCCTAGGCACCGACCTGCGCCTGCAACTGCCGCTGACGGATGCGTTCCGCGACGCGAACCTGTCACCGGAAGACCTGGCCAGGCAGCTGGCCAAAACCGAGCAGCACGCCTGACCGGCACTGACACCAAGCGCTGACACCAAGCACTGACGCGATGGCGGGAATCGAACCCGCGTACACAGCTTTGCAGGCTGCTCCCTGGCCTCTCGGGCACACCGCGATGGACATTCACGCCGCCCGGCTGGGCCGCGTTGATACCCAGTCTGGCGAGCCGGTGATCCAACCGACAGGCATGTGACGAAGGAAGACGCCACCCGGCCGGGGGCGGCTGCGGGGCCGACTTCCGGCCCGGTAGCCGCCCCGGGCCGCTTTGTTGCGCTTCCTAACACTTGGCGACGCCGCGTGACCCTCGGACGGTCGGCAACGGCAAACGATCCCTATATTCGGATCCAACCCCGAGCCCAAGTCAGAGCAGTCACCGAGGAGTCAAGTCTTAATGTCTCGCATAAACAGCACCGTCGTCTCCCTGATCGCCGTTGGCATCGTGTCGGCCCTCAGCCTCTCGGCCTGCGCCTCCGCAGCTCCGGCCGGTCCCGCGGCCCGCGCCGAAGGCGGCACCATCGTGTACGGCCACCAGCAGGAACCCGCGTGCGTCTTCGGCGGCTGGATCGAACAGGCCTACCTCTCGTCACAGGTACTGGACGGCCTCGTGTCGCTGGACGAGAACCACGAGGTGGTGCCGTGGCTCGCCGAATCGTGGGACGTCTCAGACGACCAGCTCACCTGGACGTTCACACTCAAGGACGGCGTCACCTTCACCGACGGCTCGGCGCTGACGGCCGGTGTGGTCGCCTACAACTTCGACTACTGGCTGGCCGGCGGCAACAGCACCGCCAGCGTCTGGCTGGCCGGCTACTACGCCTCCGCGCAGGCCGTCGACGACCGGACCCTCACCGTGAACCTCACGACCCCCTATCCGCTGTTGGCGGACACCCTCACCCAGGGCTACTTCGGCATCCAGTCGCAGGAGGCCTTGGAGACCCGCACCGAGGAGGAGAACTGCGAGGCGCCGATCGGTTCGGGCGCCTTCGTCGTCGACCGCTGGAACCGGGGCGAGAACATAGTGCTGGTGCGCAACGAGGAATACACGTCGCCGCCCGCCAACGCCAAGCACACAGGTGCCGCCTACGTCGACCAGGTGGACTGGAAGTTCGTGGCCGACCCCACCACCCGCGCCGCCTCGCTCAGCGCGGGGGAGACCGACGTGATCTATGACGTGCCGGCCGTGTCGTGGAAGACCCTCGAGGGCGCCGGCTTCGAGCTCCAGAAGTACGTCACGGCCGGCCGGCCGCAACAGCTCACCTTCAACACCTCCACCGGGCCGTTCGTCGACGAGCAGGTGCGACAGGCATTCGCCTACAGCCTCGACCGCAAGCTGCTCGTCGAAACGATCGGGCAGGGCGTCATCCCCTACGAAGGCAATGGTGGCGTCAGCCAGTCCACGCCCGGGTACAGCCAGGCCGCGGCGGACCTCTACAGCCTCGACCTCGACAAGGCCGAAACGCTGCTGGATGCGGCCGGCTGGACCGGACGCGACGCCGACGGGTATCGCACCAAGAACGGTGAAACCCTCGACGTGACGCTGCCCTACGGCGCCGGTTCGATCGTGAACGCCGACGGCGCATCCATCCTGCAGGGTCTGCAGGAGCAGGCGAAGGCCGCGGGCTTCAAGGTCGACCTCATCCCGGTGCCGCAGAGCGCCCTCTTCGCCGGCGAGTACTCCCAGCCCGACGAGAAGGACATCACCGTCGGCTACTGGACTGCGGTGACAGCGGGCATCCTCGCCATCAACTGGAAACAGAGCACCCCGGAGGCACCCAACTACAACAACGCCTCCTTCACCAACTACCCGGAGCTCGAGAGCATCATCCTCGAGGCGAACTCCACCACCGACACGGATGCCCAGAACGCGCTGTACGAGAAGGCCCAGGACTACATTGCCGAGCACGCCCTGGCGATCGGGGTCTACGACCGGCTCAGCACGCTGGCGGTGTCGCCCACCCTCAAGGACGTGTGGCAGGAGAACGCACAGGGAGGACCGATCTTCTATGACGCTTACTTCGTCGAATAGGGCCGTGGACGCTCCAGCCGGGCGGCGCGCCCCGCTCGCACCCCGGCGCACCATCCGTCTGCTCGCCGAGAAGATCGGCGGAGCGGCCGTGGTGCTCTTCGGAGCCGCGACGGCGGCCTTCCTGGCCCAGGCGGCCCTGCCGGGGGACCGGGCCACCGTGATCCTCAACATCCGCGCCGGTCAGGCCATCGAACGCACCCCCGCGGAGCTGGCCCAGATCAACCAGCAGTACGGGCTGGAGAATCCCCTGGTCGTGCAGTACCTCGACTACATCAGGGGACTCCTCGTGGGCGACCTCGGCATCTCGTACCAGCAGTTCAAACCGGTGACCGAGGTGATCCTGCAGCAGATCGGTCCCACCGTCGCCCTCACTGCCGCGGCCTTGGTGCTGTCCTGGCTCATCATGATCGTCTGGGTCGTCCTGACCGCCGGGCGCACCGGCCGGCTGAGCGGGGTGGGAGCGGTGGTCGACACCACCGCGGCCGGGCTGCCGCACTACTGGCTGGGCATCATCCTGTTGCTCGTATTCTCGCTCGGGTTGGGCTGGTTCCCCGTGATCAGCGGGCCGTCCTTCATCGGGATCGTGTTGCCCGCCCTCACCCTGGCGATTCCGCTCGCCGGGTTCATGGGCCAGGCCACCCGCACCGAGTTCGAACGGTCGCTGGAACAGCCGTTCGTGATCTCGGCCCGGATGCGCGGTATGGGCGACACCGGGGTGCGGCTGCGGCACGTGCTGCGGCACTCCGTGCTCCCGGCGATCACGCTGTCGGGCTGGGCGCTGGGCGCCACGATCTCCGGCGCCGTGGTGGTGGAGACGGTGTTCTCCAGGCCCGGTATCGGCAAGGTGCTCGTGGGCGCCGTCAACTCCCAGGACATGCCGGTCGTGACCGGCATCGTCATCCTCATCGCGGCACTGTACGTCGTGGCCAATCTGCTGGTCGACGTGGCGTACACCCTCGTCGACCCGAGATTGAAGAGATCATGACCACCAGTGTGACGCCAGCCACCGGCACGAAGTCAGCCGAAACGCCGACCCCGCGGCCGCCCCGCCGCACGCCGCCGCCGACCGGACTGATCGTGGCCGCCGGCACGCTTCTGCTTTTCGTGACTGCCATGATCGCCCCCGGCCTGCTCGCCACCCACGACCCGTACGCGCTCAACCTGGCCGATGCCCTGCACGCGCCGTCATTCGACTACTGGTTCGGCACCGACGAGGCCGGTCGTGACCTGTACAGCCGGGTCGTCTACGGCACCAGGGAATCGCTCGTCATCGGGCTCGGCGCCACCGCCCTCAGTCTCACCCTGGCGCTGGCGCTGGGTTCGGTGGCCGCTCTCGGCGGCCGGTTCGTGGCGGGCACCGTGAACCGGGTGATCGAGGTGCTCCTTGCCTTTCCGACCCTGCTCTTCGCGCTCCTGCTGGTGGCCATCACCGGACCCTCGGCGCTGTCGCAGGTGTTCGCGGTCGGCGTGGGCAGCGCACCGGGCTACGCCCGCATCATCCGCGGCCAGATCCTCTCGGCCCGCAACTCCGGATACGTGGAGGCCGCCGTGGCGCTCGGCCACGGCAACGGCCGCATCCTGCGGCAGCACATCGTGCCCAATGCCGTTCGTCCACTCGTGGCGATCATCACCCTGTCGGTGGGCCAGTCGATCGTGTGGGCGTCCAGCCTGTCGTTCCTCGGGCTCGGCGTCGCCCCGCCGTCACCGGAATGGGGTGCGCTGCTGGATGCCGGCCGCGTCTACATCACCCAGGCCTGGTGGTTGACCGTGATCCCCGGCCTCGTCATCGTGGCGCTGGCCCTGGCGGCCACGACTCTCGGCAAGCACATCCAGAACTCGTTGGAGAAGGGCGAAAAATGACCTACACGATCGGTGCCGTCCAGGCCCCGCCAGAGACCATCCCGGCCGTCAGGCCTGCCGCGCCGCCCCTGAAACGGGGACGTCTGAGTGTCACCAACCTCACCGTCGGCTTTCGGCGCCGGGGCGCCGTGCACCAGGTTGTGCAGAATGTGAGCTTCAGCCTCGAACCCGGCCAGTGCGTGGCCATCGTGGGGGAGTCCGGCTCGGGCAAGAGCGTGACCGCGCGCAGCATCGTGGGACTGACCGGCAGGAATGCCGTCGTCGAAGCCGACGCGATCCTGCTCGACGGCGAAGACCTGCGCACCGCGACCGACCGGCAGTGGCGGCGGATTCGTGGCCGCCGAATCGGGTTCATCCTGCAGGACGCGCTCGTGTCGCTCGACCCGCTGCGCCCGGTGGGCAAGGAAATCGCCGAGGCCCTCGCGCTGCACGGCTGGGGCAACCGGCGGGAACGAGCGGCGAAGGTGATCGACCTGCTCCGCGCAGTCGGTGTTCCCTCGCCCCAGAACCGGGCCAGGCAACGGCCGGACGAGCTGTCCGGCGGACTGCGACAGCGGGCGCTGATCGCATCCGCCCTGGCCCTGGACCCTGAAATCATCATCGCCGACGAGCCCACCACCGCTCTGGACGTGACGGTGCAGGCGCAGGTGCTCGCGTTGCTCGCCGACACCAAGAAACGCGGGGTGTCGGTCATCCTGATCAGCCACGACCTCTCGGTGGTGGCCCATCTGGCCGACCACATCGTGGTGATGCAGGGCGGCCGGGTGGTGGAAAGCGGCAGCGCCGATCAGGTGTTGAACAACCCCGGGCACGCGTACACCCGCAGCCTCATCAACGCCGTTCCCGGCGAGGACACCAGGGGAAAACGACTGAGCGCGCCCACACCGACCTCGGCCGCGCCGAATCCGGCCGCCCCGGCGACACCGCAGCCCGTGGCCGACGACGGCCCGGTGCTGCAGGCGGTGCTGCAGGCGGTGGACCTGGTCAAGCGGTTCACCACCCCGGACGGCACCGTGACCACGGCCGTCGACAATGTCTCGTTCACGCTGGAGCGCGGCACGACCCTCGGTATCGTCGGAGAATCGGGGTCGGGTAAGAGCACGACGGCCCGCCTCGCGCTGGCGCTGTCGTCGCTGGACTCGGGCAGTGTCACCCTGCTCGGGCAGGAGTGGTCGAGCCTGCCTGAGGCCAGGCGCCGCACCCTGCGCCGGGAGATCTCGGTGGTGTATCAGGACCCGCTGAGCTCGTTCGACCCGCGTTGGAATGCGGAGCGGATCCTGCTCGACAGCCTCACCGACGCCGCCGGCCAGTCCACGGCCCAGAAGAAGGCCAGGGTGGCCGAGCTGGCCCGCCAAGTGGGCCTGCCGCTGGAGATTCTGCAGAGATTCCCGCTGAACCTCTCCGGCGGTCAACGCCAGCGTATCGCCATCGCCAGGGCGCTCGCGCCGAACCCGTCGGTGATCGTGCTCGACGAGGCCGTCTCGGCACTCGACGTCTCGATCCAGGCGCAGATTCTCGACCTGCTCGTCGACCTGCAGAAGCAGCGCGGGCTCAGCTACCTCTTCATCTCCCACGACCTGGGCGTCATCAGCCATCTCAGCGACCAGGTGCTCGTGATGAAGGACGGCGTCGTCGTGGAACGCGGCACCCCGGACGCCATCTTCAACCGGCCGGCGCACCCATACACCCGCGAGCTCATCAGCTCCCTTCCCGATCACCCCAGGAGAACCCCATGACACGCAAGCCACTGCACTTCAACGCCTTCGTGATGAACACCACCTCGCACATCCACCACGGCCAGTGGCGCCGGCCCGACGCCGGTCAGGTCGACTTCAACAACGTGCAGCTGTGGATCGACCTGGCCCGGCTGCTCGAGGAGGCGAAATTCGATGCGATGTTCTTCGCCGACGTCAGCGGTCTCTACGGCGACTCCGATGCCGACTTCGACGTCTACGTGCGGGAAGGCCTGCAGATTCCCAGCAACGACCCCACGGTGCTGCTCGGCGCGCTGGCGGTCAGCACGTCGCAGATCGGACTCGCGCTCACCTCGAACGTCGTGCAGAGCCACCCGTTCCACTTCGCCAGGCAGATCTCCACCCTCGACCACATCTCGAACGGGCGGATCGCCTGGAACATCGTGACCGGTGTGCAGGACAACGGCGCCCGCAACTTCGGCCTGCCGCAGCTCACCGACCACGCCGAGCGCTACGAGTGGGCGGAGGAGTATGTCGACGTCGCCTACAAGCTCTGGGAGGGGTCCTGGGACGAGGGGGCGCTGCTCCAGGACAAGGAGAGCGGTGTCTACGCCGACACCTCGAAGATTCACAAGATCTACCACGAGGGCAAGCGCTACACGGTGGAGGGGCCGCACCTGCCGTCGCCGTCGCCGCAGCGCACGCCGGTGCTGTACCAGGCCGGCTCGTCCAAGTCGGGCCGGGCGTTCGCCGCGAAGAACGCCGAGGCCACCTTCATCATTGCGCCGAGTCCAGCCGTGGCGGCGGAGCAGATCGCCCAGACCCGCGCGCTGGCGGTGACCTACGGGCGCAATCCCGACGACATCAAGTTCTTCCAGGGGCTCAGCTTCGTGATCGGCGACACCCAGGAGGAGGCCGAGGCGAAGGCCGCGGAATACGAAACCTACGTGAGCGTAGACGGGTACCTCGCCCACGCGGCGATCGTGGATGCGTCCGGCCGGGTGTACCCACCGGAGACTCTGGTGAAGGACGTAGAGACCAACACCATGAAGGGGTTCCTGGAATGGATCTCCCAGTACATCACCGACCGGGAACCCGTGGTCGGCGACCTCGCGCTCCTGCAGTCCCGCAATACCCGCATCGTGGGAACTCCGGAGCAGATCGCCGACGAGATCGAACGCTGGCAAGACGCCGGCGTCGACGGCATCAACGTGATCAACTGGGTGATCCCGGGGTCGTTCGCTGAATTCGCCGACAAGGTCCTGCCGGTGCTCCGCGACCGGGGGCTGGCCCAGCGCAACTACGCGGAGGGGCCGCTGCGGCAGAAGCTCTTCGGTGAGCCGCGGCTCAACGAGCGCCACCCCGCCGCCCGCTACCGGGGCGCGTTCGCGGATGCGCCGGTGCCCGAATGAGCGCGGAGCCCAAGCGGCTGATCCTGAACCTCTTCGAGATGAACTGTGTCAGCCACATCACGCACGGGCTGTGGCGGCTGCCCGGCAACAACCGGCAACGGTTCAACGACATCGACTACTGGATCGAGCTGGCGCAGCTTCTGGAGGCCGGCGGCTTCGACGCGGTATTCCTCGCCGACGTCATCGGCGCCTACGACGTGTTCAGGGACGGCCCGGAAACGGCGCTGCGGGAGGGGCTGCAGATCCCCAGCAACGACCCGCTGCTGGTGATCTCCGCGATGGCCGCGGTCACGAAGCACCTCGGTTTCGGGGTCACCTTCTCCACCAGCTACGAACCACCGTTTGCCTTCGCGCGCCGAATGAGCACCCTCGACCACCTCACCAAGGGGCGGATGGGCTGGAACATCGTCACCTCCTACCTGCCGAACGCCGCCCGCAACTTCGGCCATGCCGACGAGATCGCCCACGACCACCGTTATGAGATCGCCGACGAGTACCTCGACGTGCTCTACAAACTGTGGGAGGGGTCCTGGGACGACGACGCCGTCATCGCCGACGCCGAGAACCTCGTCTACACGGACCCGGCGCGGGTGCGGTACATCAACCACGTCGGCGAACACTTCTCGGTGGCAGGCCCGCACCTGTCCGAGCCCTCGCGGCAGCGCACGCCGGTCCTGTTCCAGGCCACCGCTTCCCGGGCCGGCACCGCGTTCGCGGGCAAGCACGCCGAAGTCGTCTTCACCGGCGGCCCGACCGCGGCCGGCGTGGTCGCGGGCATCCAGGCGATGCGGGATGCGGCCGTGACCGAGGGACGCGCGGCCGAGGACATCAAGTTCATCGTGCAGGCCGGAATCGTGGTGGGGCGCACCGAGGAGGAAGCGGCCGAGAAGCTGCGGGCCTACCGGGAACTGGCCAGCGTGGAGGGCCGGCTCGCGCACGCATCCCTGCCGTTCGACCCGACCGCGCACCCGCCCGAGATCACGGTGCGTCAGGCGCTGACCCGGGAAGGGAAGACGGCTGCGCCCGGTGCCGGCTACCTGCCCCAGGAGCAGACCGTGGGGGACTTCCTGGAGAACATCGCCTCGTCGTGGGACGAACAGTTCTTCGTGGTGGGCACGCCCACAGTCGTGGCGGATGCGATCGAGAGTTGGCTGGACGACATCGGGATCGACGGGATCAACCTGCGCCAGTACCACTCGTTCGGAACGGCGCAGGACTTCATTGAACTCGTGGTGCCAGAGCTCCGTCGGCGGGGCCGCCTGCGGGAGTCCTACGTCGACGGGGAAACGCTGCGCGAACGGATCTTCGGCGGCTCCGCCCGGCTGCAGGCGCCGCACGCCGCGACGCGCTACCGCAACGGAGCGAACCTCGGTGCGCCTCGTCTCGAGATCCCGGCCAGAGTGTGACATGGGCTGGGTAGGCGGGCCGGCAGACCCGCTCCCTGGCCGGAACGGCGAGCGGGCGCGGGGCTTCGGTTTCTCGGTCTGGCTCGACGGCGCCGTGCCGCGGGACGCGCTCGCCAACCCGCCGGAGGAGCTCGGCACCGCGCCGGACGCGCTCGCCGCGGCGATGAGGGCGCTCGTGACACGGATGGTGCCGGATGCCCAGGTGCATGTCTCGCCGGCGTCCGCCGACCCGGCCGCACCACCCGACAGCACCGGGCCGGGCGAGGCGGCGATCCTGATCGACGTGGGCCGCCAGCTGCTACTCATCGAGGGCCGGCCGGTTCTGCTCAGCTATCGCGAGTTCAAGCTGCTCTGCTACCTGGTGCTGCATCCCGGTGTCACCGTGGGCCGGGGCGAGCTCATCGACGCGCAACGCACCTGGTCGCGGGTGGCCAATCCGCGCACCATCGACGTGCACATCCAGCGGCTCAGGGTCAAGCTCGGCGGCTACGGTGACATTCTGCGCACCGAGCGGGGCATCGGCTACAGGTACGACGCCCACCCCGACGTGCGAGTGCGCGGGTGACCGCAGCCCGCCACCAATCGTGACCGAATTCGGCGCTCGGCCGACTCGGCGGGATAAAATCACCGCATGGCTGACGACGAAGCTGCAGTACGCGAATTCATCGACAACGTGCCCGGCGACACCCGGCGGCGGGACGCCGAAACCCTGCTCGAGATGTTCGGGCGCATCACCAACGAGCCGCCGCGCATGTGGTACTCGTCGATCATCGGCTTCGGCAGCTACCACTACAAGTATGAGAGCGGCCGCGAAGGCGACGCGGGTGCGGCCGGCTTCTCGCCCCGCAAGGCATCCACCACGATCTACCTGCCCGACGGGGTCGGCGCGCACGCCGACGCCCTCGGGCGGCTCGGTCCGCACAAGACCGGACTGGCCTGCCTGTACATCACCAACCTCGACAAGGTCGACCTCGCCGTGCTCGAGCAGATCGTCACCGAGTCCCACCGGGCCGTGACCGAGGGCGTGTTCGCGCACCGGGCCAAGGACTCGATGCCCGAGCGCTCGGACTAGTTCCCAAGCTCGCGAGCGCGCTAGTGGCCGCGCGCGATCCAGTCCGGCAGGTCGGGAGCCTCGGCGCCGATCGAGGTCGACTCGCCGTGGCCGGTGTTCACGACGGTCTCGGGCGGCAGGCTGAGCAGCTTCGTCGTGATCGACTCGATGATCGTCGGGAAGTCGCTGTACGAGCGACCGGTGGCTCCGGGTCCGCCGTGGAAGAGGGTGTCGCCGCTGAACAACGTGCCGAACGCGGGCGCGTAGAGGCACACCGATCCGGGGGAGTGTCCCGGCGTGTGCACGACCAGCAGCTCGATGCCGGCCACCGCGATTTGGTCGCCGTCGGCGAGCTCTCGCTGAGGCGCCGCATCCGGGTAGACGACGTCCCAGAGCATCCGGTCGTCGGGGTGCAGGTAGACCGGGGCGTTCTTGGCGGCCGCGACGGCACCGGCTGCGCCGATGTGGTCGTTGTGCGCGTGGGTGCTCAGGATACCCAGCAGCGTGCGGTCGCCCACCGCCGCGAGGATGGCCTCGGCGTTGTGGGCGGCGTCGATGACGACGCACTCGGTGTCGTCGCCGACGATCCAGACGTTGTTCTCCAGCGCCCAGCTGCCGCCGTCGAGGTCGAAGGTGCCCTCGGTGACCAGGTGTTCGATGCGTGCGGTCATCAGAGCACCACCACCGAGCGCAGCACGTCGCCCGACGCCATCTTGGCGAAGGCCGCCTCGATCTCGTCGATGCTGATGCGCTCGCTGACAAAATCGGCCAGCGGCAACCGGCCCTGCAGGTAGAGGTCGGTGAGCATCGGGAAGTCCCGCTCGGGCAGGCAGTCTCCGTACCAGGAGCTCTTGAGCGAGCCGCCCCGACCGAACACATCCGCCAGCGGGATCTCGAGCATCATCTCGGGTGTCGGCACCCCCACGAGCACGACGGTGCCGGCCAGGTCGCGGGCGTAGAACGCCTGCCGCCAGGTCTCCGGCCGGCCGACGGCGTCGATCACGACATCGGCGCCGAAACCGCCGGTGAGAGCCTGCACGGCGGCGACCACACCGTCTTCGTCGAGCCCGGAGGAGTCGATGGTGTGCGTGGCGCCGAACTCGGTGGCCTTGGTGAGCTTCTTCGCGTCGCGGTCGATCGCGATGATCGTGCCCGCTCCGGCCAGCCGGGCACCCACCACAGCGGCGTCGCCGACACCGCCGCAGCCGATCACGGCCACGGAGTCGCCGGTGCTGACGTTGCCGGTGTTCATGGCGGCGCCGATGCCGGCCATGATGCCGCAGCCGAGCAGCCCGACCGCCGCGGGGTCGGCATCCGGGTTCACCTTGGTGCACTGACGTTCGTGCACGAGGGTCTTCTCGGCGAACGCGCCGATGCCCAGAGCAGGGCTGAGCTCGGTGCCGTCGAGCAGGGTCATCTTCTGGCTGGCGTTGAAGGTGTTGAAGCAATACCAGGGCTCGGCACGCTTGCAGGCGCGGCAGTCGCCGCAGACCGCACGCCAGTTGAGCACGACGAAGTCGCCGACGGCCACGTGGGTGACGCCGGCACCGATGATGCTCACCCGGCCGGCGGCCTCATGGCCGAGCAGGAACGGGAAATCATCGTTGATGCCGCCCTCCTTGTAGTGGAAGTCGGTGTGGCAGACCCCGCAGGTGTCGATGTCGACGACGACCTCTCCAGGCCCCGGGTCGGGGATGACGATGTCGGTGAGCTCCACGGGAGCCCCCTTCGAGCGGGCGATCGCGCCTTGAACGGTGATGGGCATGGAGCTCCTCGTGAGTTGCCGGGGCAGCCGGGATGGCAGGCATCCAACCTACCGAAGCATCCTGACCGGGTGCTGGCCCGACATCAACGGCCGGAACGTCTCAACGGCGGGAGGAAGCCCACTCCAGGAGTTGGTCGACCGGCCAGGAATTGACGATTCGATCGACGGGAACCCCGTTCGCGCTCGCCCGTTCCGCGCCGTAGGAGAGAAAGTCCAGCTGGCCGGGGGCGTGCGCGTCACTGTCGATGCTGAACAGGCAACCGGCGTCGAGCGCGACCTTGATGAGGTCGTCCGGCGGGTCCTGTCGCTCCGGCCTCGAGTTGATCTCCACCGCCACATTGTTCTCGGCGCAGGCCGCAAAGACCCGGCCGGCGTCGAACGTCGACGGCGGTCTGGTTCCCCGCGTGCCGCTCAGCAGCCGGCCGGTGCAGTGCCCGAGAACATTGCTGTGCGGGTCACGGATGCCCGCGAGCATCCGCCTGGTCATGCTGATGGAGTCGGCCCGCAGCTTGGAATGCACGCTGGCGACGACCAGGTCCAGCCGCCCGAGCAACTCCGGCGTCTGGTCGAGCTGACCGTTCTCGAGGATGTCGACTTCGATGCCGGCGAGCACCCGCACCCCGCCGTGCGGCTTGGCTCGCTGCGCGTCGTTCAGCCCGGCGACCACCTCGAGCTGCTGCTGCAGCCGGTCGGCGGTGAGCCCGTGGGCGACGGTGAGATTGGGTGAGTGATCGGTCACCGCCAGGTACTCCCGGCCGAGGAGCGCGGCCGTGGCCACCATCACATCGATCGAGGTGGTGCCGTCCGACCAGTCGCTGTGCGCGTGCAGGTCGCCCCGCACCGCTGTGAGCACCTCCTGGCCGCCGGTCGCCAGCGGCTCAGAGCCCTGGCGGCGCAGGTTCTCGAGGTAGTCGGGCATTCCGTAGAGCGATTGCCCGATCACCTCGGCCGTGCGGTTGCCGATACCCTTCATCGCTTGCAGCCGGCCGTCGTGCACACGGTCGGCGAGCTCCTGGCGGTCGAGGTCACCGATCGCGACGGCAGCGCGGCGGAAGGCCTGCACCTTGAACGATGGAGCGAGCTCACGCTCGAGCCAGAAAGCGATCTCATTCAACGCGTCGACGGCATCCATGCAGCCATCATCAGCCCGAACCGGCCGATCCCGCGAGGCCGGCGCGCCAGCCGGATTGAGACCGACGGCCCCACAGCGGCCGCGGCGAGTTCGGCCCATACTGGTCGCGTGATGACGTCGTTGGTGTTCGGAGTCGTGGCTTCCAGCGCACTCGTGCTGGGCGCATTCATCGGGGCACGGTTTCAGTTACCCAAGCGGATTCTGGCCATCCTGCTCTCCTTCGCGGCGGGGGCGCTGATCACCGCCCTCGCGTTCGAACTCTTCGAAGACGCGTATCGACGCGGCGGTATCTGGCGTGCCGCACTCGGGTTGTTCGCCGGAGCTGTGGTGTTCACCGCCCTCAGTGCGCTGCTCGACCGCTGGGCACAGCCGAGATCCCAGAGCGTGCCGGCCGGCGAGCACCCGGGCAGTGTCAAACTCGACACAAACGCGGCAGCGATGGAGAAGGCGCCAACAGCGGCCTCGACCAGGGGCGCGGCCGGGGTGGCGTTGCTGGCCGCTGTCACGCTGGATGGGGTGCCGGAGAACGTCGCATTGGGTGTTTCCCTGACCGAGGGCACCGGCGGGCTCGCGCTGCTCGCCGCCATCTTCGTCTCCAACCTGCCGGAGTCCCTGGTGGGCGCGGCGTCAATGCGCAGCCAGGGATCATCAACCGGCAAGATCCTCGGGCTGTGGGGGGCCTGCGCGGCCCTGCTGGTCGTCGCGGTGATGGTGGGGGCCGGCCCGTTGTCTGGCAGCGACCCCGAGACGATCTCACTGCCGTTGGCCTTCGCCGCCGGGGCCGTGATCGCGTCGCTTGCCGACACGCTGATGCCCGAGGCCTACGAACACGGCGGACCTGCAGTGGCGTTGAGCACCGCGGCCGGATTCGTCTTGTCGTTCGTGCTTTCGCTGGCCTGAATCGAGAGCCGGCAGACGAGCTCAGCGCCCATCGCCCGCGGTCAGGCGACGTCGTAGTGCGCCACGGTGAGCTCTCGGTCGATCAGGAACCTGTCGTCCTCGGGATAGAAGACGGCCATCTCGATGTCATCCCCGGCAAAGGCGACGATGTCGCGGTACGACCGCCACGCCGAAATGGTGCGCACCTCGCACCGACCGTCGGGCAGGTCGCGGAAGATGAGGGCAGCACCCAGGTTGCCACGGGTCGACCTGTAGTCGGCCAGGCCGGTGCGTTCGAGGTACGCGGCGTATGCGGCGCGCGATTCCGGGCGGATCCACCCGGTCCAACTGCGCAGCACGCTCCCTGCGGGTACGTCCAACATGATTGCCCTTCCCTGCCGGGTGCGCCGGCTGGTGTCATCGTGGCATCGACCCGGTCAGGTGCCAACGGCGCGGTCACCCCCCAAAGTGCCGCCGTGCGGTGGCAGAATGGCGCGATGACACTGCATCTCACCGGCGACGCCGCGGCCGACACCTTGCTCAGCGAAGACCCATTCGCCCTGTTGCTGGGCATGCTGCTCGATCAGCAGATCGCAATGGAGGCCGCCTTCGCCGGTCCGGCCAAGATCCGCGACCGGGTCGGCACCCTCGATGCCAGGACCCTCGCCGACTACGAGCCGGATGCCTTCGTCGAGGTTTTCCGGCAGACGCCGGCCGTGCACAGGTTTCCAGGGTCGATGGCCGGCAGGGTGCAGACCCTCGCCGGGGGCGTGGCCGACGACTGGCACGGTGACGCGGCGGAGATCTGGACCGCTGGCGACCCCGATGGCGCCGAGGTGCTGCGCCGCTTGAAGGCTCTGCCCGGGTTCGGGGAGCAGAAGGCGAAGATCTTCCTGGCCCTGCTCGGCAAACGGCTGGGCCTGGCGGCGGCCGGGTGGCGGGATGCATCGGCCCCGTACGGTGAGGACGGTTCGTTGAAGTCGGTGGCCGACATCGTCGACCCGGAGTCGCTGGCCCGCGTGCGGGAGAGCAAACGAGCGGCGAAGGCCGCAGCGAAGGAAGCGACGGCGAAGTAGCCCCGCCCGGCTCAGGCGAGTTCTGCGCGTCGGATATGAGCGGCGCTGGCGTGTGTCACGGCCCAGTCCAGCGCGTAGTCGGCCACGGCCTCCCAGCCTGGTTCTCCGCAAGTCCAGTGCGAACGACCGGGGAACTCGTGGAACTCGGTGAGCGCCTGCGACTTGTCGTAGTGATCGGCGTTGGACCGGTTGACCGACGGGGGCATGATGTGGTCGGCGCCGCCCGCGAGGAAAAGTAGCGGTGCCCGGTCGTTGAACGAGTAGTCCACCCAGGTTTCCTGTTTGCCCGGCTTGAAGTTGGCGATGAGCCCGTATGCCCATACCCAGTTGCCCGGTGCGGGAATGTGGTACCGCTCGTACACGGCATCGGAGTCATCCCGGCTGAGGGTGTTGGCAAAGACGTAGTGGAACTGCTCCGCGGTGTAGCCGACTGCCCGGTGGTAATTGGCGGGGTTGTTGAGAATGGGGAAGAACGACCGGATCTGGGACGGCGGGGTCACTCGCACTCCCTCGGTGGGGGCTGAGTTGATGGCGACTGACGCCACGCCGAGCCCCTGCGCAGTGAGGAGCTGGGTGAGTGTGCCGCCGAAGGAGTGACCCATGATGATCGGCGGGGTATCGAGAGCGCGGATGGTGCTGGCGAGGTGCTCGACGGTCTCCGGCACCGTGAGATTGGCGATGATGTCTGGGTTCTCCCGCAAGGCTTCCACTTCGATGTCGAAGCCAGGGTAGGTGGGAGTGATCACCCGGTAACCCTTGGCCTCATAGTACGGAACCCACTGTTCCCAGCTGCGTGGGGTCATCCAGAGTCCGTGGATGAGAACGATGGTGTTCGGCGTTGCCGTGTCGCTGGTCATGATGATCCCTTCGGGTGCCGTTGATGGTGCCGCAAGGACCGCATGGGGGCGCGGTTGGCGCGAATCTAGCCCGGTGGAACGGCCCGGACAAGGCGGAGAATGGAGGGATCCGACAAAAAGGAACGAACAGGGGAGCGCCCAGGTGGGTCCACATTTCAGCGAGCAGGCGTTCGACTTTCTCGAAGAACTCGAGCACCGCAACAATCGGGCGTGGTTCGAAGAGAACAAGCCCATCTATGAGACCGAACTGAAGGCGCGGATGCTCGAGGTGATCGAGGCGGTCAACTCCCGTCTGGTCCAGTTCGCTCCCGACTACCTGCGTCCCGCTCCCAAGGCCATGCTGCGGATCTACCGGGACGTGCGCTTCTCCAACGACAAGACCCCCTACAAGACCCACCTCGCCGCGAGCTGGCCGCGGCAGGGGTTGGAGAAGGCCGGTGGCGCCGGGTTCTTCCTGCAGGTGGGCGTGCACGGGGTGATGGTGGCCGGCGGAGCCTATTCGCCGGGCTCACCGCAGCTGCGGGCGATTCGGGAGTATCTGCTCGACCACCACGAGCAGGCGAGGGAGCTGCTGGCAGAGAAGTCAGTAGTTCGACTCGCCGAACCCTTCGACGGGCGCCCATTGGTGCGGGCGCCCAGGGGCTTCCCCATTGAACATCCGGCGGCCGACCTGCTGCGGGTGCGCAGTTGGGCGCTGTTCGCACAGTTGCCTGGCGACGTGGCCCTGAAAGACGGCTTCGTCGACTCTGTGGTGGAACGGTTCGCGGCGCTGACCCCGTTCGTGGACTTTTTGAATGTGCCGCTCGCGACGGCCACCCCACTGGAAATCGAGGCATCCGCGGGACTGCGTCGGGCCTGATCGGTTGTCGGCGGCTCGCCGTGTGCACGAGAATGGGGACGAAGAGCGGTCGCGACCCAAACGGTCCAACGGACCCTCAAAGGAGCCGCACAGTGAACGACCCTCGAGCCAAGATGGAGGGCAATCGCCTTCTCGCACTCGGCGCCCCGCAAGCAGACTGGACGAAGGCGCCCGGTCGGGCGCCCGGATTCTGGGTGGCGCTGCTCGGACTCGTCGTCGCGTTCGTCTTCCCTGTTCCCGCGCTTCTGGTGGCCGTCATCGGAGCTGCCTTCACGCTGCAGGCTCGCCGGGTCATCCCGGCCGGCGCCAGGGGGAGCGGCCTGACCCTGGCCGCACTCGTGCTGGTCGGCGTGACGCTGGTGGTCGTGGTGCTGCAGATAATTTTGTCACTCGTCTCCTGAGAGACCCCGGACTGGGGGAGTTCGCCGCCGCACGCCGGCTGTTAGCTTGCGAACGTGATTCCCCGACGTTCAGTCCACCCACTCATGACCCTCCTAGCTCTCAGCGTTGTCGCTCTCAGCACTTTCGCTCTCAGCGGGTGCACGCCCGGCAGCTCGGTCGCGGCGCCCGGGGCCTCACCTTCGGTGACGGACACGCCCGCCCCCAGCCCTGCACTCGTGACCGACCCTGCTCAGGCCTTCGACGGCGACTGCTCCGGGGTCCTCACGAACGACGACGTGAGCGCCGCACTGGACGTGGGTATGGTCATAGCCGCACGAACCTCGCCGGCCACCCCGATGGACGCCGCGGTGGCCGCGGTCGGCGGCATGCCGTGTGACTGGGCGCAGGACGATTCGGCGGCCGCGGCGACCCTGAGCGCTGTGCTCCTTCCGGAAGCTTTTAGCTCCGAATTCGAGAGCACTGAACCGGCGTGTTATGCGTCCAGCGACGAGTCCAGCACCGACCCGCAAGCGATCCGCGCGGCCTGCAGCTTCAACCTCACGGCTTCAGGGTTCTGGCTCAGCGGGGTGGTCTACCCACCGGCAGGCAGCACGGAAGCGGCAGCGCGGTCCGCGATCACCAGACTCGCCGAACGGTTCTCGGCGAATACCGCCGCCGCAGCGGCCTTCACTCCTTCCGCCGCGCTCGACGCGGCGTGGCCAGACGACGTCGACTGCGCAGCACTCGGCGCGTCGGCCCCGGTTGCCGCTGCTTTGCCCGGCTGGAACGCCGCGAAAGGCAATCGCCCCGGCGAGCGGCCGGAGGGGTACCTGCGCGCGGAGGCTGCGGCCGGAGCGACGACCTGCTTGTGGAGTCCTCCGGCTGACGGGGCCGGCGAACTCGCGGCGTTCGAAACCCAGTGGCTGCCGGGCGGCGCATGGGCGCAGGACGGCCTTGCTCCTGGAACCGAGCTGAGGATCGACGGCGTGCAGCGGGCTGTGCTCGTCGGAACCGGTGCGGATGCGCTGGCGCAGGTGTTCGACGGCCCGAACTGGCTGGAGATCAGCTATTACGGCACGTCCGACCCTGCGCCTGAATCGTACGCCCCGGTCGCTGCCGCGCTGATCCAGGCCCTGAACGCTGCGGCCCTGGGCTGACGCGCTGAAGCACCCCTTTTCAGCCTGGCCGGGAGGGAGTTTTATGGGGGCATGACGGCAGGAACGGAACCTCCGACCCGCTGGGCCACCATCCCGAAAGACCCGGCTTCAACCGCTGTGCAGCCCAACCTCCTGGACTACGAGAGCACGTACGCCGACTTCGACTGGGAGAACGCGAGGCAGGCCATTTCCGGTTTGCCCGGCGGGCGCGGCGTCAATATCTCCCACGAAGCCGTCGACAGGCACGCTCACGGCGCGCACGCCACGACCGACGCGTTGCGGTTCGTGCGGGTCGACGAGAGTACCTTGCCGGTCAGCTACGGCGCCCTGGCCGATCAGATCAGCCGGTTCGCCAGTGTGCTGCACCGGCTCGGGCTGGAGCGTCAAGACAGGGTGTTCTCCCTGCTCGGGCGGGTGCCTGAGCAGTACGTGGCGGCGTTCGGCACCCTGAAGAACGGCAGCGTTTTCTGCCCCCTCTACGACGCCTTCGGCCCCGACCCCGTGCGCCAGCGGCTGGCGATCGGCTCCGGCCGGGTGCTCGTCACCACCAGGGCCTTGTTCCGCGAGCACGTCGCCCCGGTGCGGTTGCGGCTGCCCGAACTCGTGCACGTGCTGCTCGTCGACGCCGACGGCGACCCCGACCCAGGAACCCTCGACTTCGCGGCACTGATGAAGGAGGCCCCGCCGTTCGGCGACACCGTTGCCACGCAGCGGGAGGACATGGCCCTGCTGCACTTCACCAGCGGCACGACGGGTGCGCCCAAGGGGGCAATCCACGTGCACGACGCCGTGACCGCGTACTACGTGAGCGCGTTGTTCGCCCTCGACCTGCACCAGGACGACGTCTACTGGTGCACCGCCGACCCCGGTTGGGTCACCGGGATGTCCTATGGAGTGTTCGCACCCCTCGTGCACGGGATCACCGCGATCGTCGACGAGGGCGACTTCGATGCCGACCGCTGCTTCCGCATCCTCGCCGACCAGCGGGTTACGGTCTGGTACACCACGCCGACCGAGCTGCGGTTGCTGATGCTCGCCGGGGCGGATGCGGTAACGGGCCGTGACCTCTCGGCGCTGCGCTTCGTGGCCAGTGTGGGCGAGCCTCTCGAACCCGAACTGGTGGTCTGGGGCCAGGAGGTGTTCGGGCAGCCGGTGCACGACAACTGGTGGCAGACCGAGACCGGCGCCATCATGATCGCCAATGTCGCGGCCGAACCGATCCAGCCCGGCTCGATGGGCCGGCCGTTGCCCGGAGTCGAGGCCGCGTTGGTGGCGCGCGGTGAGAACGGTGCGCCGCGGGTGGAGGGCGGCGAGGCCGTGCTGATCGACGCGCCAGAGGTGGTCGGGGAGCTGGCTCTGCGCCCCGGCTGGCCGTCGATGTTCCGCGGCTACGTGCACAACGAGAAACTGTACGAGTCCTGTTTCGTCGGCGGCTGGTACCTCACCGGGGACCTGGCCAGGCGGGACGCCGAGGGCTACTACTGGTTCGTCGGCCGCGGCGACGACGTGATCATCTCCGCCGGTCAGCTGGTGAGCCCGTTCGAGGTGGAGAGTTCGCTGATGGAGCACGAGGCGGTGGCCGACGCCGGGGTGATCGGCGCCCCCGACTCGGTGGCCGGCGAGGTGGTGAAGGCCTTCGTGCAGGTGAACGAGGGCGTCACCGCCACCCACGAGCTGCGCCGGCAGATTCTGGAGTTCGCGGTCGACCGGCTGGGCCCCAACGTGGCGCCGGTCGAGCTCGAGTTCATAGATGCCGTGCCGAAGTCCCAGAACGGCAAGACCGTGCGCCGCCTGCTGAAGGCCCGGGAGATCGGCCTGCCGGACGGCGACACCTCGACGGTGGCCATGGAGTGACACGGCGGGCCGTACGCCCTACCCGGCTAAAACAGCGGATGGGCGCCGATGCCGCGCAGGTATGCCGCCACGCCGGAGAGGTCGGTGCCGCCCGATCGAAAGCCGACGTAGCCATCCCACCGCACCAGGTACTGGGCGACGTCCGGGCGGCGGCGGGAGGACGAGCCGGCGCGCGGAGCCGCTGACCAGCGGGACCGCGGTGCGGCCGGGGTCAGCTCCACGCTGAGCAGATGCGCCCAGCGCGCCTGGAAGTCGCGCACCAGGGTGTCCGGCCAGTCCGCGGAGGGGCCGCAGAGCAGCATCCGGAACACCCGCGGCCCCGGGGCTGCGCCTGCACCGGTCGCCGGGGGCGGCACCTCGGAGATCGGGGTGACGCCCATGCCGGGTTGGGGGAATCTCTCGCCCGGACGTGGACCGCTGGCCAGGCGGGGGAGACCGTTCGTGGACAGCGGG
>Ga0247816_10000537_pt1 | contig 20951 bp, 21 predicted proteins | sample UWRJL209509C1_FD_179930 | JGI IMG/M metagenome (GOLD analysis project Ga0247816, IMG submission 179930) | Plant litter microbial communities from Arlington Agricultural Research Station in Wisconsin, United States - UWRJ-L209-509C-1 | ecosystem: Environmental > Terrestrial > Plant litter >...
AGGATATGAAGATTCGGTTTTTATTTAATTCTTCATGAAAAAGATAGTTACCCTTAAGGAAGATTTCTACAAATGTTGAAGATTGATAATATTATTCTCTCAAAATTTTGCGAGAGCATGTTTAATCTCAGTATTGCCGGTGTTTTATATCTATCAAAGTCACCTCGTCACCATTTGGTTTATAAATTCCCTTCATTATTGTTATCTGTTCGCTAAGCAGATCGTTTTGCTCCTTCATCAGTTTGTACATATGATCTTGCTTAGTCCTGATTTTCTTTATAGTCTCTACGATTACAAAAAAGCCAATTATCAAGAAGAGACTTATAATTGATATAATGATTTCCATTCAATGTTTTTAGTTGTGTATATTTTCGATACCTAGTTCAATGGTGCAATCTCAATATAGGACTTTTGCTTCCCCTTGTCAGTAAAATAACGCTTTGTAAATTTAAATATCGCATCCGACTTTTCATAAGGTTCAGCGATGCCTTTTGATGAATTCTTAGTTATTTTTCTAAATTCAATCTCACCAGTAAATTTGGTTAGGTTAACTAATTTTGTCATCCTTAAAAAGCAACATAACCACAAATGTATCTTGATGTGCTATTCCAGTATTAAAAACCTCAATTTGATATAGTCTTACCCTGTCATCTAACAACTGTCGGGTGCTATAGGGTCGGATGATATACATTTTATTCCAGTCAACCGCATCGTATTTATTAAGATCCAATACACCAGCCGAGTCGGCGTGTACGGTTTTAACAACAAAGTTTTTAAACTCGCCATTATCAGAATGGCATCCTATTAAAAATAATAAAATAATAGCTACGTATTTCATGGCTTTCTATGTGTGGTAACTAATGCTGAATGGATTAGAAACGGCTGCATCTTCTAATTGGTTAAATGAGTCAAACAAAACCTTTGTTGAAACAGTCATATTATATTGCTCAAGAAGAATGCTCGGTATTATTTTTAACTTTATCTCTTTCATGTGTCTTTTGATTCAATAAAGTTAAACATCAAAGATTCCTGATCATAAGATTAAAAAAGACAATATCTTAAGGTTCTCGTTCAAGCAGTTTATCCCAGATTTTCGGATTTCGGCTGGTATGGAAAACAGAAAAAATAACTATGGTTTCATCTTCAATTAAGAAATGAACCATAAATGGGAATTCTTAATCACCATACCTCTAACATTATTATATCTGACAGGATAGACCTCAGCAGTATTGCTTAGTTTACTGATCTGTTTTACGACTTGCTTTTGAAAGCGTGTACCCAAACTATAAGATTGTTCATTGTTCCAATCTGTTGCTTTTTGAATATCAATTAAAGCTTGGGGAAAAACTTTTATTTTTTAAGTGCGCACTTATGATTTAAGATCTTTTGATGCAGTCTCCCAATCTAATAAGATATCCGGATTGGCTCGGTATTCAGAAATTCTTTCATTTACAATATTCTGATGTTCTGCTGGAACAGACATACCTTCTGACCAGAGTACCTCATTAAGTTCTAATTTTTCAGCAGGTGATAATTGTCTCACCGCATCTACTAATTGTCTGAATGATAATTCTACAGCGATCATAGTGTTTTCTTTATGGCTCTAACAAATTTAGCTAATTTTTTCCAAAAACACAGTAAAACAAAAAAGCCTGCGAATCGTATGATTGCAGGCTTCTTGTTTAATTTCAAAGGAGGAAGAGGGATTCGAACCTTTGTTTTAAGTCGTTGATTGTCAATTTGTTTTATCGTTGTCCTCATAAAGACTCCACGAATGAAAGCCGGTGCCCATAAAGTCATGCTGATGGCGGCAATTGCCTTCAACTTGAAAAAATACCTAAAAAAAGGAGGAAGAAATCCCTCTTGTGCCTTCCTTAAAGCTGTTATAAGCACCTTATGGCGGCACTTACTCGCATGTTTCGCTAATCCAGTTGATCAGTACCAGTTCTCCTAATGGTTGAATAAATGATCTGATGAATCAACGATTCAAAGAACATATCCCTTCTGCAACGGCCACGGTGGAATAATGATAATGCATTACATGAATACCTTCGTTTTGCTGTAATCCAAATAAACGCTATGTAATGCAATGGTAGTGTTAATTTGCACTAGTTTGAGTTGTCTTTTTTCTTGAATTAGATCTGTGAATTGTCAACTATTACAGTTATCTTTTTGTTTACCTTACTTTTCAGCTAGTTCTGCTTTGGTTTTCAAATCAGCCAATGCTTCTTTGCTATAATAGTGCCCATTACGTATTACGGCGTTAATGTTTCGCAGGTGCCTTATATCTTCCAGTGGGTTAGTATCAAGAAGAATCAGATCGGCAACTTTTCCCTCCTCCACGCTTCCCATCTCAGCTGTCCGTCCCAGGAACTCTGCCGCATTAATTGTTGCTGTTTGTAAGATGTGTAATGGAGACAAACCTGCTTTGGCAAATTCTTCAAACTCAAGTTGCAGTGCCTTACCATTTTGATCATCTGTACCCGCAAGTAATTTAAGGCCCATGGTATCATATATTTTTACCAGCTTCAATTGCAGATTATATGCATTTGTGAGTATCTCCTTTAGCTTGGGGGTTAAATCTTTTTCAAACTTTTCGGTTACTTTTTTGTGCTGTTGCTCCCTTTTTGCGTTGTCATACCAATAACCTTGTTCATTTTTTATTTCGGGCAGAAAGGCCAGTTGATACTGCTTTAAGTGAGAGAGGGTAGGACATTGCCAGGTGCCATTTGCAAGATATTTTAAAGCATTGTCCTTTGCTTTGGCCTCACTGAATGTAGTCACGATACGATTAATGCGTTCGTATTCTTTATCTGAAGTTCCAACGGCCGGGTTCATCAAGGTGCTTTGCAAAAGCTTCATAGATAGTTTTTCCATAAAACCGGGAAGGTAACTTAGTATTGCCGGCTCCTTGGGTGCAATAGCGATTAAGTTAGCCTCTTCCGTGGAACAGGCTGTCAGTCCTCCATAATTTAACCCCAGGTGCTCCACGCTTCTAAAGCCCCTGTTTGAGGCAACCATCATATTGGCATCGGCCGTAACATGACCCAGCACAGGAATTCCGAGTCGTCTGGCTTCATCCAAAGTTGCAAAAAAGATATCCGGAGACAGCATTCCTATTTTTATAAAATCAGCGCCATCAGCTTTTTGTTGCTGAACGTTGCGCTGTGCCGCTTTGATGTTATGTGTATTTACCGGTATTAACACACTACCCGGCATCTCTAGAAGGGCTGGTTGTCGGTCTTGAATTCCAAGTCCCTGTTCTTTTCTCAACTTTAAAAGTTCTGACGACCCACTCATTTGCCGAAAGCCGGTAATTCCATTGGACAGCATAATAGCCAGGTTCTCTGATGGATATGGATAGTCAATTACGTGCATGTGCATATTGATCAAGCCAGGAACAACATACTTGCCAGTGGCCTCAATTACCTGCACATCCTGTTGAATTGCTATTTTTCCTGCTAGTGCGATATCGCGGATTTTTCCATCGACAAGTAATATATCCCTGTTCATCAGTAGTTTTCCGCCTTTGGTATCAACAATGTTTACCGTCTTTATCAGGACTGTTTGGGTTGATATTTCCTTGGAAAACAAATGGCTATTAAGTCCGTGGTTAAGAGTAGGGACATTTTCGTGGGCGCTCATCATAAGGACGGCTATAACACTCAAAATGATTAGTAGCGCGGCAATTGCCGTAATAAATTTCAACATATATTTCATTTCTTTTAGCTCAAGTAAACGACGATTGTATAATATATTTATTTGCCTACCGACATTATAATTTTTGCGTTCCTTTAGGTTTTTGTTTAAAAATATTATAGGAAATTCCGGTGTTAAAGTAGACGATACCGTCTGATTGGGTTTGATATACATATTCTGAAATGGGTTTGTTGATAGGGGCAAGTTGAGCAAATAATATTTTCTGGTAACCTCCGCGAATGGCGAGGATAAAATGTTTACTCATCTTCTGTTCATAAACAGCTCCTGTTCTAAGTTCAAATTGATTGAATTGATAAGTGGCTGACGGTGCTTTTTGTGAGGGATCTACATAAAAAATATTCCCGTTCAGTTCGCTGCCCAAAGATAGCCGGGCAGTTCGGAATAAGGGTCTTTTGACCAAGATATGCCTTGGCAACATACAGTCTACCAACCATGCTGAGCGCCGAAAACTAAGGCGCATAGCCAAAATTGGTGCAGCAGGAATTAAGGCTGCAGGATCTATAAAGCCAAGAAGCCCAATACCAATGGTTGTGTATGTAGTGTTTTTAATCTCTAGGATTGTGCTGATAAAACCATATACTCTCTTTACATTATTTTTGTTACCGTCAATTATGAGATTGGCGTTGTAAATTGCTGGTTTGTGGAATAGCGAGGCAAAATAAGTGAGACTTTCTGTAGCTGAAAAGTATTGGAAGTTTTTTTGCGCTGACTGTTTAAAATAGGTTTGATCAATGTTTCCGACAGATATATTGCTAAAGTTTAAATTTTCATTGCTGTATTTAAGCGCTGCCGTTATGATATACCGGGGTTTTATATATAGTGGTATAGTAGTTTCTACACTTAATCTACGTTCGCTTTCAATCTTACCCTGCTGAAACGGCCGATGATATAATTTTGAACTGAAGTTTCTTTTGCCCAAGCTTTCATATTGTACCTGAAAGGCCCGGATAGGCGGAAATTGTTCAGCGGGTAAACGCTGACTTTTAGCTTTGGCAGAATCTACATCTTGAGCCTGCGTCAGTAACCAGCCAAATTGAAAGAGGAGAATTAAAACATATCTATCTACCCAGTAATTTTCATTCCAATGGCAATTGTGTGTTTTCTCTAAGTTCGTATAAGTCATTTATCTCCTTGATTACTTCAGAATGGTTTAGCCTCAATCCATATTTTAAATCCCCCTGCAAAATTATCGAACTAAATAAGATTAATTTACCCATATTCGGCATAAAAATAATCCAATTAGGTTTATATGAACATTAGGATAGAAGGGTCAAATCATGATTTAAATGAAATAGCTAAAGTAATTGAATGTACTATAGAGGATGATACATTAACTATTCCTGAAAGATTAGGCAAAGGATATATCAAAAGGTTCGACTTCTCTTCTGCTATGCAAATGACAATTGTTCAATGTTTAATGCACGAGGAAATAACCTTCAAACGTGATTCCTTAAAAAATGAGGAAATTATCAGCCTGGGCTTTCGTAATGTGGTTCCTCACTGGGCAGATGAAGGCAATATCACGAAACGGCCTCCATCCATATTGGTATCCCGAACTGATTTTGAAATTGAATTTCAATACCCTGCCGGTACGCCAATTAATTTAATCATTATCATTATTAAAGTTAGCTTATTAAAGGAAATGCTATATGCTGACCAAAATATCATTGTACAACTTGAACCTATCTTTTCCATAGATAAACCCTTCCATTTTGAAGAGGTAATGTCGGCAGAAATTCAAGGTGTAGCCAGTCAGCTGCTGAAGGTGCAAACCAATGATCAGTTGCGTCTTTTTTACAGTAGAATTAAGGCCGAAGAAATGATTTATTTATTTTTCCAGACCTTATTAAAACGAGAAGGGATGTTTACTTATGCCATTAATAATGAGGATGTAAAAATGATATACGACATCAGGGAACGTGTAATTCAAGACCTGAGCGAGGCTCCGAGCTTGCCAGAACTCGCTCAATACGCCTGTATGAGCGAGAGCAAAATGAAAAAACTGTTTAAGCAAATATTTGGAAAAAGTATTTATACGTATTACCAATATTTTAGGATGATGGAAGCTGCGTATATGATTAGGGAAAAAAACTTTTCAGTTTCTCAAGCTGGTCGGCATGTTGGATTTTCTAGTCTTAGCCATTTCACTACTGTATTTGAGGAACATATCGGATTAAAACCAAAAAAATATTCTAAAAGAACTTAGTTTAGTTATTACCTTAATCCCATCTTTGGCTAACGAATTTACTTAATTCCAAATAATTAATTAAATTTAGATTCTTCATTTTACGATGGGGGTTTTAAGTTAAAATCACATTGCTAAAAGATATCATAAACGGATCAAAATCAAATTATCAATCGCTGTCTCAAACGGTATAGCAGTACCGCAGTTAGGATTCGGCTTGCAGAACATTAGGATGTACAAGGGATTTGAATTTGGGAATGCATAAGATTGAAAGTGGTTGCTATCACGCCATTCAGAAAGCTGGCTACAAATCTTTCTGAAAGTCAAAGAGGCGGAGTTCAAGGACAACATCTTGTAATTTAACAAAAATTAGAGTATATATAGAACTGCATAGTTAAGGTCTTTATTATCATCAGAAAAAATTATACGAGGGAATGCTAATAGGTTTAGGACTGTCTTTTGTAATTACAAAATATCATATGACAATTTGATGAAGACACCCTTAAGAATACTTATCCAAATCAATCCTAAATTTCCCGTTCGAATATCACCATTACTCTTTCCGCTACCTTTTGATAAACACCTATCAGTTTACATTTGATGTCTTCCATTTCTAGGTAATCGATCAGTATCCAGCTAATATTAATAGCTGATACAATTCTCAGGACGTTATCGCAATCAGTTAGGTCAACTGATAATTCCGTGATACAGGAAAAGGATTTTTTCAAATTTAAAATACGTTCACCATCTTTTGGTCTAAGAACATTTGTGTATATTATAATAGTATAGTGTGCCATATTAGAAGGGTTTATCAGACTTCAAGCCAATATGTTTCAGGTAAAACATAAATAGCATATCATTTGAGCTGGAGAGAATCTGTCGGGAAAGGAATGTAGTTAATCTCATCATTAACGGTAAAATAATGTTATGCATTACTTGGAGATGTATATTTTTTTTAAGCCTTAACGATCTTAAAAATTAAACCTGTATATTCAATAATCTTAGGTTTTATGAAATGATAATAGAATCACCGGAATAAATTTTCCTGCAGCTAAAAGAAAAAATTTATACAGTAGCCTTCAATCCTTTGGTAAATTATGTTTTAATATATTATAATCTTACAATTTGCAATATATACAGAAGGTCAATTGTTGACCCAAATTGATCGTAATTTTTCCTCTTCAATATCAATTAATCGTAAATGTTTTCTGATCACATCTTCATTAATTTTATTATCTCTGTGGTTTTTCTTAATTAGCCATAGCCGTTGAATATCTAATATATTCAGATAGATATTTTTGCTTTCTAATGTTATACTATTTTCGTTATCTGTACCAAGTTTGTTATTCCAACTAATTGCTAAATCAGCAAGGAAGGGTGGTGGTTCATGATAACCATCTAACACAATTTGAAGGTGTTTTAAAGACTGTTCAGCAAGTCCAGTTTTTATAGTTCTTTCAGCTTCTTCTTCCGGAATATAATCCTCGAAATCTGGAAAGCTGATTTTTTTGAGAAGTATAGGCAGCGTTAATCCCTGAATTAATAGTGTAGCCAAGATGACAATGAAGGTGATGAATATAATAAGACTCCTATGTGGGAAGGGGGCGCCATTTAGGCTTATCGGTATAGATAATGCTGCTGCCAGTGATACTACTCCTCTCATTCCAGTCCAGCCAAGAATTAGCGGTATTATTATACCCGGATTACGTGAGTCGGCTACATTTATAAAGTTTCGGGCAATAAGGGTTACAATGACAGCGGAATAGGCAGCAATTATTCTTGTAAACACTAGAACAATAGTAACTAATAGCCCGTATCCAATTGCAGTTCCGATACCTAGCCCGTCACTTTTCAGTCCTTCGGTGATTTCTGGAAGATCCAGTCCAATAAATAAAAATACCAGCCCATTCAGTAAAAAGGACAGGCTCTCCCAAACGTTGAAGCCTTGCAAACGTGAGCTACTATTTAAAAACGAATGACGTTTGTTCGATAGGAGCAGGCCTCCACTAACGACGGCAAGAACGCCTGAGCTGTGCATTTGTTCTGCCGCTATATACATCAAATAAGGCGTAACCAATGTAAGTATAGTATCAATATTGCCAGTTGTAGGCAACAACCTATGTGCTTTGATAAATAGCCATCCGACAACCAGACCAGCACCTACACCTCCCATTAACATCCAGCCAAAATTTAGCGCAGCACTGTACCATATAAATTGTCCTGTTCCCATGGCAATTAAAGCGAAGCGGAAGATGATCAGGGATGATGCGTCATTAAGTAGGCTCTCACCTTCCAGAACGGATGCAATACGTTTTGGAACCTTTACAAACTTTAAGATCGCACCCGCACTAACTGCGTCCGGTGGGGACACAATTCCTCCCAAAAGAAAGCCCAGCGCAATTGAAAAACCGGGAATAAGATAGTTAGATATCAGGGCTACCGATAAAGCGGTGATGAAAACCACTACAAAAGCAAAACTACTGATTATCCGACGCCATCGCCAGAGCTCTTTCCAGGAAATAGCCCAGGCTGCCTCATATAACAATGGCGGCAAAAAAGCAATAAATATCAAATCAGGGTCAATATGAATCTTTGGAAAAAACGGGATGAAACTAATGATTACCCCTGAAACGACCAGCACAATTGGATATGCCACTTTAAGCTTATCCGCAAGCATAATCAGCATTGCGATCGCAATCATTAACGCTAGGATATATAATATTTGTTCTGTCATAAGGTTAGGCTGCCACCTTCTTTAGATCAAAATCATCATAGCCTTTACAGAAGTTTTCCTGCTTTTTTAATATTATTTCCCAGCTAAGCCCTGCTTGATTTATCTCTAGGATAGACCGGGCCAAAAGCTCTTTATCGTTATGAATGGGTAAACCGTATTGAGGGTCATGGACTAAAGCTTTTTTGTTTTCAGGTAAATTTTCGATAAGGATGCAATATGACATTTGAGATATTAAAATATACTAGTTGTATAATTGATGATTAGTAAGAATCTTACGATTAAGAAACCAGTGCCAACCATGGACTTTACGAATCATGTTGGTGAAGGGGAAATAGGTATAGCAGAGTTTACCTAGATCGTACTTTTCGCATTGCTGGAATCCGCTATGGAATGGCAGATCATAATCATTAAATTCGTTTAAATAATTATCTGTGATCAATATATAAGTATCCAGATCAATATGATTTTTCAGTAGCCTATGGGCTTCTATCAGGATTTCTCCATACAACTTACTGAAATTTGAAACTTGGTATTCCGTGATTTCGCCATAATGTGCAACGGCTTTGATTGATAACTGATGAATACTATCTGACAACAACCTTATTTCCTCTAACTTTTCATTAAATGCTAAAAGCATTATGTCAAATTGGTCGAGTAATATCTTGACAGGATGAGGTTTGCCAAATAGGTAGAACAAGATAGCGTCACCTTCAATCTCCGAAATTAGAAACTTAAGTTTATTAGCTGACAGTATTACTTCCAAAAGCTGAGATATAGCCCAAGCGCCTATGGAACTTTCAGTTTCTCTTACAAATTTGGTATATCCGCTAATATCAACTATAAATATAGTTCCTTTTCGTTTGTTCCTATCACCATTCATGGTAAATAAAATTATATTATACTTTAAATTTGCCTTTTTGATAGTTAGAAATCAGCTTTCATCCTATTGTACTTGTGACTATTTTTTAATTGGATATTGTTGATTACACTAGCGATCAACGTATAAATTTCAAATAGCTGGTCAGCCTTTAAATTTCTGTGGTTAATCTTAAAGGAGTTGTCTAACTCTTGAAGCTTTACCTCAATAGGCTCTATGTACAGATCCAGATTTTTGTATAGCACTATATATAGTTATATCTAATACTTAAACTGGAAATTTTGCCATTCCAATTCATTAAGGCTAATTCTCCGCGATTATCTTTTAAGCTCCAAATTCCAAACAATTAGCTCTTTCAGGGAAAGAGATGGAAAAGAATTCACAGTATTCGAAATATAATCTACCAGATCAGTGATTAATTAAATGAATGTCTGAACTCCAAAGGCGAAACATTTGTCTTTGTCTTGAAAAGTTTGCTAAACGATTGTGAATGTTCAAAGCCCAACTCATAAGCAATTTCCGAAACGGAAAGATTTGTCGTTGATAATTTTTCTTTAGCTTTTTCTATGATTGTGTTCTGAATGTATTGTTGTGTGTTTAGCCCTGTTAATGAACTTAACATGTCACTCAAATAGCGTGGCGACAGCTTTAATTCTGTACTGATATATTTAACTGATGGCAAGCCATTTTTCAGACTGTTGCCTTCTTCGAAATACTTGTTTAAAAGGTTATCCAAAGAACTTACGATGTCGTGATTGATAGCTTTTCGCGTAATAAACTGCCTGTTGTAAAAACGATTGCTGTAATTCAATAACAATTCAATCTGCGACACCAAAACATGCTGGCTGAAATTGTCAATATTGTTGTGTAATTCATTGGCTATTGAAGCAAATAAATTAGCGATAACCTCTTTTTCTTTTGCTGATAAAAATAAGGCTTCTGAAACATCGTATGAGAAAAAGCCATATTGATTTATTGTGTTTCCTAATGGATAATTTCGTATAAAATCCGGATGGAAATACAAAGCGATACCTTCATAGCTTGCTAAATCTTCTGGTGGATAAATAATTTGTTTTGGCTTCAAAAACGCTAATCCACCTTCTTCAAAATCGTAATAGGCTTGTCCGTATTTGATTTGTCCTATGAATGTGGGCTTAAAGGAAATTTTGTAGAAATCAAAACTTACTTTTTGCCCCTTTAGAAACATTTCATTCGAAACATAATTATAATCAACCAATGTTACCAATGGGTGCAATGGTGCAGGAAGTCCCAATATCCGAACAAGTTGTGATATACTTTTAATGTGATTGATGTTGGATTGTGGTTGCATGTTTCTGGCTATAAATGTAATCAATTGTTTTGACGGACATATAATTTCGCGTTCTGTGTAAGGCAATGTGTGCAAGCCGAGAACTTCTCTTGCACACATACTTTATTATTGCTCACAATCTTTATTTAAGATCGATCAATTTGTTTTTCTAAAACTTCGGGATAACGCTCTCCCACAAGGGTAATTCCATTTACTGTTGTGTTGATCTTTGTAAGTTCATCGGTGGTCAATACTATATTTGTACTGCCAATGTTTTCCTCTAAACGATGCAATTTTGTCGTGCCTGGTATTGGTGCTATCCAAGGTTTTTGAGCTAAGATCCAAGCCAATGCTAATTGTCCAGTTGTAACATTCTTTTGTTTAGCGATCTCAGAAAGTTCATCTACTAGAACCAGATTGGCTTTGATGTTCTCTTCGCTGAAACGAGGAATGACGTTTCTGCGGTCTGCATCCGCTAACTTTGAATTTATTGTACCAGTTAGGAAACCTTTGCCCAAAGGACTGAACGGAACGAACCCAATGCCTAACTCTTCTAATAATGGTATGATCTCATTTTCGGGTTCACGCCAAAACAATGAATATTCGCTTTGTAAGGCAGAAACAGGTTGAATTGAATGTGCCCTCCGAATAGTTGTTGCACTTGCTTCCGATAATCCGAAATATTTTACTTTGCCCTCCTGTATCAAGTCTTTTACTGTACCTGCCACATCCTCAATCGGAACATTTGGGTCTACTCTGTGTTGATACAACAGATCAATATAATCCGTTTTTAACCTTTTTAAAGATGCTTCTACTACCGCTCTGATAGTTTCAGGTCTGCTGTCTAAACCTGTTGTTGGTCTGGCATCTTTACAACCGAATTTTGTTGCGATGATAACGTCTTTTCTATAAGGCTGTAGTCCTTCGCCAACAAGTTCTTCATTGGTGTAAGGCCCATAAGCTTCTGCGGTATCGAAAAATGTGATCCCCTTTTCAACTGCGCTTCGTAGTAACGCTATGGCATCTTTTTTATCTAAACCTTTGCCATCCAAAAAGTTTAAACCCATACAGCCAAAACCCAACGCGGAAACTTCTAATCCACTAGTCCCTAATTTTCTCTTTTGCATAATTCTTTAATTTAATTATTTCTAAAACTGGTTAAATTACAAATACAAAATTCCTGATTGTCGCTCTATAAAAAGTAGCTCAATTGGTAATTGTTGTAGTCAGATTTTCAAACGTTTTTAAACACTATAAATTAGTCCGCTACCTTTATCTAACGATTTGATAGCTGTCAGATCATTGGCAGACAACTCAAAGTCAAATACATTGAAATTTTCATTTATCCTTATCCTATTTGCTGATTTCGGAATAACCACGACTTCTTTTTGGATTAACCATCGCAAGACCACTTGGGCGACACTCTTGTTATATTTGCTTGAGAGCGTAACTAATAGTTCCTGATTAAAAAGATTGTTTTTACCCTGAGCAAAGGGTGCCCAAGATTCCAGCTGGATGCCTTTAGATTTTAAAGCATTCTGCATTTCTGTTTTTTGGGAAAAAGGATGGGTTTCCACTTGATTAATTGCTGGGACCACAGTATGCTGTTTAACTAAATCTGAAATTTGATTCATATTAAAATTACTAACACCGATCGCCCTTACTTTACCCTCCTTGTATAATTCTTCCATTGCTTTCCAGGATGAATTTACATCTCCCTGCGGAAGATGGATCAAGAACAGATCAATATAGTCAAGGCCCATTTTCTTTAGCGATGCCTCACAGGCATGCTTTGTTTTTTCATAGCCTACATTTGCGGGCACAAACTTCGTGGTTACAAAGATCTCTTCTCGTCTGACATTACTTTTTTTAAGCGCTTTGCCCACCGAATCCTCATTGTTGTATACAGCAGCGGTGTCTATAAGTCTGTAACCGATATTTAAAGCATTTAGTACAGACTGCTCACACTCAAAACCGTCTCGAAGCAGGTATGTGCCAAAACCAAGCAGCGGCATCTTTACTCCATTGTTTAATATTACATTTTCCATTTTTGCACTGACATAATTTAAGTGCAAAAATCTCCATATTCATCCGATGAAATGTATCCAAATTGGTATTTGTTGTAGGCAAATTGTTTATGTGGATGGGCTTGATTGCTTATTTTATCTGTTTACCAAGTGTAGCAAGATGATCTAAGTTGGATTAAGGTGCTCATTTTGTTTTAACTGCAAATTCTTAAAAATGGGTGGAATATTGATAATGGCCAACTTCTTTTTAATGCTACCTCGCTTGTAACACCATCCACAGTAATTTTCAGATAAATGTGGCGATCATTTCCTTTTGTGTTTTTCGGGGCTTTTAAGTGAAATAACAAACCAAAGCTTTTTTCTATCATGTCGTAAATTTTTAAGTGTTTAAATGTCGTAAAGAACTTAAAACCGATCAAGATGTAAAGGAGGTGTAAATGTTTGTTTATCAGTGTTTTAAGGTCTATTTCGTGAGTCTTTTTCTAAACGAAAAATGACTCCTCGAATGACTCCCATTTTTTCAGAGCATTTATGGGATCCCATTTATGAAAAAAATGAGGACTGATAGACAACAAAAAAGCCTGCAATCATTGATTTGCAGGCTTTACGAGCTTTATGAAGCTATTTCAGCGGAGGAAGAGGGATTCGAACCCTCGGTACCGTTGCCAGTACGACAGTTTAGCAAACTGTTCCTTTCGGCCACTCAGGCATCCCTCCGTTTAAATTAGTTACCCGTTTTCCGGGGTTGCAAATATAGTAAATCAAACATATTTGCAAAAATTATTTACACATTTTGTAGATAATCTATTCGCACATGATAGATACTCATAAGCATTGTCTTGAATATCAGCTTTATAGTTTCGAGATCTTTTAACGTTAAATCGCAATTATCTAACTGATTTTGTTCCAATTTGTAGTTTATGATGCGTTCTACCAGGTCATTTATGTTTTGAGCATCCGGATTTTTGATACTTCTTGACGCTGCTTCTACCGAATCTGCCAGCATTAATACACCAGTTTCCTTAGAAAATGGAATAGGGCCGGGGTAACGGAAGATGTTTTCATCCACAAATTTCTCCGGAGAGTTCTTTAAAAATGACTGATAAAAGAAATCTACACGGGTATTACCGTGGTGCGTTCTGATGAAGTCGATCACACTTTCGGGTAATTGGTGCCTCCGGGTAATTTCAATGCCTTTATGGACGTGTTTGATGATAATCTGGGCACTTTGTTCGTACGGCAGTTTATCATGCGGACTCAATGAGGTATTCTGGTTCTCTATAAAGTATTGCGGATTTTCGATTTTACCGATATCATGGTACAGCGCACCTGCTCTTACCAGTAAAGAATTCCCGCCGATTTTAAAGATTGCCGCTTCGGCGAGGTTAGCTACCTGCAGCGAATGCTGGAAGGTTCCCGGCGCTTTAAAAGCAAGCTCTCTCAGTAATTTGTTATTAGTATTGGTCAGCTCAATCAAGGCCACATCAGAAGTAATACCAAACACCCTTTCAAATGCATAGATCAGCGGATAGGCTAACAGCGACAATAACACACTGATAACGAAAGGCACAAAGTTGATCCATTCGATCTCATCAAATGAGCCTTCGCGCAGTAAACCAATACCCAGGAAGCAAATAAAGTACGCGCTTAAGATAAAGAGTGCCGAAAGTAACAGCTGTTCTCTTTTAACCAGGTTACGGATACTGTAGATAGCAACCATACCAGCGGTAGTTTCATAAAATACGAACTCAAAACTATTGGGCACAAAGAAGCCCGCTACAAGGATAACCAGCAAATGGAGGTATAATGCGAGGCGGGTATCAAATAATATCCTGATGATGATCGGAACTATACAAAAGGGGATATAGTATAAACTGGGCATATTAAGTTTAATCGACCAGGTTAAAGTGAGCAGCATCGTGGTGATCACTAATAACAATAATGACAGCTGCCTGTTATCAGCGAAGATATCTTTCCTGAACAGGTGCAGAAAGATCATCAGTAAACTCAGAATAAAACCTACCAGTAAAATCTGACCAAGGTAAACCAGTTTACTATCACCGATAGTTTTAGTCTGCGCCTCGTAGGTCTCTTTAAAAGACTGTAGCTTTTGATACACATCATCATCGATCATGTTGTTTTTGGCTACGATCAGTTCGCCTTTCTGTACCATTCCACGAGTGGTAGAAAGACTATTGATGGTATTATTCTGAACAATCGCGGTGAGTTTTTCATCAAAAGTAATATTGGGCTGCAAATGGTCTTCGACCAGGTTGATGACTACTTCTTTTACTTTTAAATTGGTAGAGGTGAAAGTATTATTAAAATAGTCCAGTGCAGATTGCACCGTGAAAACATCCTGTGTGCTGATCGTTTTAGAGATATTGTTGTTCAGCAATGATACATCAATATACTTTTTGCCTTTTTGCTGTTTGGGATCTACTGATATGATCCCTTTATCATATATAGCTTTTAAAATTTTTAGTGATACGGTTTTAGTAAGTTGCTTCTCTGGCTCAGGAAAAGTATTTCCCCTCCATTTAACGTCAAATTCGTTCGAATAAGCCTCTTCTATGCCATGGTACAATTCAGCATCATAACGGTATATGGGCAATACATTTTCCAGTGCATCCTGTTTATCTGTGGTAACCTGCGGATTGGTTTTCAGGATCGCAAAGCTGAAGGGCGAAACCAGATCTTTGTTTAACCATATTTTACCTTTTTGAAACTCGTACCGGAACCGGGGTTGTTTAGGTAGAAAAAACGTAATGATAAATACAGTAAGTGCCATCATCACATATTTTATGTTAGACGAGTACTTCCTGTAAAGGATCTTGTGAGAATTCTTCTTGATTTTGGCCAAAATGATGAAGGTTGATTTGTCCAAAAATAAGAATTTAAATCAATATGACCGCGTCAGCATTTTATAAGGGGCTGTAACCATTTAATCTTTACCTGATATGATATTTACATCGATATAATCACTAATTTTGGCCAAACTTTTAACTATGCAGCAAAGTGTCCTGATCATCGACGACGAAAAAAAGATTTGCAGTCTACTGGCGAGAATTATTGAACTGGAAGGATTCACTGTCTTTCAGGCCAATACCGGAAAAGAAGGGTTAAAAGTACTTACAGCACAGGATATCCATGTGGTGATCAGTGATGTTAAATTGCCGGATATCAACGGGATTGAGCTGGTTAAACAAATCAAACAGGTTAAGCCTTATGCAGAGGTGATCAGCCTTACGGCATTCGGGACTATCCAGGATGGGGTAAAAGCAATTCAAAACGGTGCTTTTGATTATATCACAAAGGGTGATGATAATGATAAGATTATCCCGCTAGTTTATAAAGCGATGGATAAGGCAAAACTCCAGTACCGCGTTTTTGAACTGGAGTCTAAAATCATGAAACAGTATGATTTTGATGGCATCCTTGGCCAGTCGAAAGCTATCCTCGAATCCGTTGATCTTGCGCGTAAAGTATCCCCTACGGATACTACAGTATTATTGCTGGGAGAAACAGGTACAGGTAAAGAGGTATTTGCGCAGGCTATCCATTACGAAAGCCCGAGAAAGTCAAAGCCTTTTGTTGCGCTAAACTGCAGCGGCTTTAATCCTGATTTATTGGAAAGTGAGCTTTTCGGATACAAACAAGGTGCATTTACTGGCGCGCAGAAAGATAAAAAAGGGCTGTTGCAGGAGGCCAATGAAGGGACGCTTTTCCTGGATGAAATAGGGGAGATGAACCTTGATCTGCAAGCAAAACTATTACGTGTACTGGAAAACCAGACTTTTATCAAAATAGGTGATACACAAACTACTAAAGTGAATGTGCGGATTATCGCTGCGACTAACCGTGACCTGAAGGTTGAAGCTGATGAGGGAAGGTTCAGGCTCGACTTGTTTTATCGCCTGTCAGTTTTCTCTATCGAATTGCCGTCATTAAATGAAAGAAAGTCTGACATCCTGCTGATCGCTAGGTATTACCTGAAACAGTTTGCTGCCAAGGTGAACAAGCCTGATTTTATACTGGGCGATGATTTCGCTACGCTTTTAATGAACCATAACTGGAAGGGAAACATCCGCGAACTTAAAAATGTGATCGAAAGAGTGGTGATTTTAAATGATGGAAATGTATTAAATCCATCACTGCTGCCTTACGAATTTCATCAGGGAAGTGTAGAAGGCGATAACATGAAAATGGAAACGGTAGAAAAAATGCACATTATGAAAGTGCTGAAATACACTAGGAACAATAAAACCGAAACTTCGAGGTTACTCGGCATCGGGCTGACTACCCTATACCGCAAACTGGAGGAATACCATATCAGTTAGAGGCTAATCTCCAATAATCTTACCTTAACTGTTAACTGGACTCATTCTATACTGTATTTAATAGGTTACAGGAGTGTGAAAAGCGAAACAAATGCCCGGTTTTTGTTGTAGAAAATATAACATCAACTTAGAATTTATGATTGAAAATAAATCCCGGGAAAAAGAAGAAGAAAAATCCGCAGGCGATTCACGCCGGGATTTTATCAAAAAATCTTCTGTGATCACTGCCATAGCACTTACTCCCGCTGCTGCTGTTAAAGCATCAGATCTGAAACTGGACGAAAGGTTCGCTGACGCAATGGAGCAAATGCCCCTCAGCATCGAAATTAATGGTCAGCACCACAACCTTAAAGTAGAACCCCGAACTACTTTGCTCGACTTGCTCAGGGAGCGTTTACATTTAACAGGCACCAAGAAAGGTTGCGATCAGGGCCAGTGCGGCGCTTGTACAGTCCATGTAGATGGTATCAGGGTAAACTCTTGTTTGTCGCTGGCGATCATGAACGATGGTGCTAAAGTAACTACTATCGAAGGTTTATCGAATGGTGATGAACTGCATCCTATGCAGGAAGCGTTTATTAAACATGACGGTTTTCAATGTGGCTACTGTACACCCGGACAAATCATGTCGGCGGTTGCCTGCATCCATGAGGGCCATGCGGGTTCAGAATTAGAGATCCGAGAGTTTATGAGCGGCAATATCTGCAGGTGCGGTGCTTATGCGAATATTGTAAATGCGATTAAAGAAGTTAAAGCAGGAGGGAAGGTATGAACAATTTTCAATACACCAGGGTAAGCAGCCAGGCTGCGGCACTGACAGAATTGTCTAAAAACCCGACGGCAAAACTAGTGGCCGGAGGAACAAACCTGATCGACCTGATGAAATACGGGGTAATGGCACCAGATAAACTGGTAGATATCAATAAACTCGGATATAACGAAATAAAAAAGGAAAACGGTGCGCTGCATATCGGTGCTACTGTAAGTAATAGTGTTGCAGCAGCAAATGCAGAGGTACTTAAATATCAGCCATTGCTTTCGCAGGCGATGTTAATGGGTGCCTCACCGCAATTGCGAAACAGGGCAACGATGGGCGGGAATTTATTGCAGCGTACACGCTGTGGTTATTTCTATGATATTTCTGCTGCTTGTAATAAGAGACAGCCAGGATCTGGTTGTGCTGCACTGGAAGGATTTAACAGGATGCACGCAGTATTTGGTGCCAGTAACTCTTGTATTGCGGTTAATCCCAGTGATATGAACGTTGCTTTAGTGGCGCTGGATGCGGTGATTATGGTATCCGGACCAAAAGGGAACAGAAAAATCCCTATGGGTGATTTCCATCGTTTGCCGGGTACACATCCCGAACTGGATACTACGCTCGATAAAAAAGAGATCATTACAGGGATAGTTATTCCTGATAACAATTTTGCGAAAAATACCACGTATCTGAAAGTGCGCGACCGTACTTCTTATGCTTTCGCGCTGATTTCGGTTGCGGTTGCAATTGAGTTGGATGGTACAACGATTAAAGATATCCGCCTGGCGATGGGTGGTGTGGCACACAAACCGTGGCGGCTCACTGCAGCTGAAGAAATGCTGAAGGGCAAACAGGCTTCGGTAGCCAATTTTAAACTAGCGGCAGAGCTGGCGATGAAAGGTGCTAAAGCATATGAGCATAATGCTTTTAAGCTGAAACTAGCTCCTAATACAATGGTCCAGGCATTAAAAACAGCATCAGGCATTAAGGCGTAGATTATGGCAAAGAAATATTTAGAAAACGCGGATATGGAACTGGCGATGTCACGTGTAGACGGGCGGGTTAAGGTAACTGGGGCAGCAAAATATAGTGCTGAGGTACAATTACCTGATCTTACCTATGGTGTGCTTGTAGAAAGTACTATCGGGCAGGGGGTAATTACCAAACTCGATACCACAAAAGCAGAATGGGCACCCGGCGTAATTGCAGTGGTTTCTCACTTAAATACTCCCGGCGTACCGGAATATAAATTGCAGAACCAGGATGTAATCCAGAAGCAACTGCGTGTTTTTAATGATGCGAATGTTTATTTTAACGGTCAGCCTATCGCTGTTGTTATCGCTGATACACTGGAACGTGCACAGTATGGTGCTTCGCTGGTTAAAGTTACTTATGCCAAAGAAACACCTTTAAGTAATCTGGAAGCTAATCTGGGCAGAGCGGCAGTGCCGAAAGCTGCGGTTGGTAAACCAAAAGCAATGACCTCAGATTTTGTCCGTGGTAAAGCTGGTGCCTATAAAGATGCTGCCTTCCAGGTAGAGGAAGAATATACACTGCCTTCGGAAGCGCATCACCCTATGGAGCTGCACTCTGTTATTGCGCATTGGGAAGCCGATGATAAACTGACTCTGGTCGATAAAACCCAGGGCTCGCAACAAACAGCCGCCTTTATGGCAAAAGCTTTTCAGTTAAAAGTAGAAAATGTAAAAGTACTCTCTACTTATGTAGGAGGGGCTTTTGGTTCCGCTCTGCGGGTATGGCCGCATGAAGTTATCGCTGTTCTTGCCGCTAAAAAAGTACAGAAACCGGTAAAAATCGTTTTGCACCGTAACCAGATGTCTTATATGGTTGGTTATCGTCCGCATACTTTGCAAAAAGTAGCTTTAGGTGCCAATAAAGATGGAAAGCTGCTGGGGATCTCTCATGAATCTTACGGCAAAACGTCGATGTATGAGGAGTTCACTGAGAATGTACTGATTATGACCAGGATGATGTATGACGTACCAAATATTGATACAAAATACAGAATCGTACCCTTAAACGTAAGTACACCGGCACCGATGCGCGGACCGGGAGAAGCTACAGGCTCTTTTGCTTTGGAATGCGCGCTGGATGAACTTTCGTATAAAATCGGAATGGACCCTATACAACTGCGTCTTACCAACTACGCAGAAAAAGATATTGATATGGACCTGCCATGGTCAAGTAATTACCTGAAGGAATGTTACAAGCTTGGTGCAGATAAAATAGGATGGAACAAACGTAATGCAAAACCTGATGCCAATCAGGAAGGGGAATGGAAAATTGGCTATGGAGTAGCTACAGGTACCTTCGGCGCGTTCCGTGGCGGAGCATCTGCAAAAGCTACTTTTAAACCTGACGGTACATTGCTTTTACAATCCGCAATTGCCGATATCGGACCTGGAACAGCAACCACAATGACCATCATAGCGGCTGAGAATCTTGGCCTCGATGCTAAAAGGATCAGCTTTCAATTAGGTAACTCCACCTTCCCGAAAGCACCCATGCAGGGCGGCTCTAATACAGTAGCTACTGTAGGATCGGCTATTATTGCTGTGTGTGATAACCTGAAAGTGGAACTGGCAAAACGTGCAGCTGCACAAAAACCGGAATGGAAAAATGCGATCCCTGCACATATAAAAATCGTTGGCTCTCAGTTGGTGAACACCGATGACCAGTCCTCGAAAGTAGAGATAGCCTCCCTATTCACAGCAGACAACCTGTCCGAACTGGTAGTGATGGGAAGTGCCGCTCCGGGAGAAGAAAAAAGTAAGTACTCTTACTATTCATTTGCCGTGCACTTTATCGAAGCCCATGTGCATGAACTGACCGGCGTAGTAAAGATCAAAAACGCTGTATCCGTAATCGACTGCGGAACTGTGGTAAGCCCTAAAACTGCCAGAAGCCAGTCAATGGGTGGTATCGTCGGCGGAATCGGCATGGCCCTGATGGAAGATGTGGTATTGGATGACCGCACC
>Ga0247816_10000538_pt1 | contig 20915 bp, 15 predicted proteins | sample UWRJL209509C1_FD_179930 | JGI IMG/M metagenome (GOLD analysis project Ga0247816, IMG submission 179930) | Plant litter microbial communities from Arlington Agricultural Research Station in Wisconsin, United States - UWRJ-L209-509C-1 | ecosystem: Environmental > Terrestrial > Plant litter >...
CATAAACCGTTTTACGGGGTGTTTTGGAAGCGTCGCGAGGTATTCAGCTCGTCGGCGTGCTTCTGCATCTTTTTTTACTTTGCGCTTTTGCGACAAATTCGAATACAGACTAATCTTGCGGGTCGATTTTTTCTTACTCACCATAACTCAATTCTCATAAGCAATTTACTGTTTCCATTATATCATCATATTCCAGCCTACAAGCTGCAATTGTACGCTAAAATAAAGATATGAACCTTTCTACGTCTCTGCAAAAAGTCAAGGGTGTTGGTGAGAAAACGGCAGCACAATTAGCTGCGGCTCATCTGCATACTGTTGGCGATATTATCTCGTATCTACCACGGGCGTACGAAGATTACTCACACGTTACGGAGATAGCGGATATCGCTCCGGGGAAGGTGACCGTAAAGGCTCGTTGTGAGAAAGTCGAGACTCGACCGGTTCGTCGTGGCATGAAGGTTACTACTGCCACTCTTGCTGACGAATCGGGGAAAATCCAGGCGGTTTGGTTCAACCAGCCCTACAGGGCTGCGCAACTCGCGGGTGGTGCGGAGTACTTTTTTTCTGGGGAGTTCGAGTTTAGCTATAATCGATACCAACTCACTAATCCAACTGCAGAAAAGGCAAGTGACATGCCTGTGGCTGGCGATAAGGTCGTTCCTATTTATCGCGCAGTCGCAATGCTTAAGACGGCACTTGTACGAAAGTTGCTTGCGGAGCTGCGGCCACTTATTACTATGTTGCCCGAAACACTGCCTGCTTCTGTGGTCAGTCATGAAAAGCTGTATAGCTATAGTGAGGCGCTTGTTGGTATGCATTTTCCCGATACACATGAACAGGCAGATCGAGCTCGAGAGCGTCTCGCCTTTGAAGAGCTTTTTCAGCTACTTTTAGCGAGTCAACTCAACAAACAAGAGAATGCGAAGCTCGAGGGGTGGCATATTCCGTTTAACCAGGAGATTGTTAAACAATTCGTCACTCAGTTGCCGTTTGCGTTGACTGGTGCTCAGCGGGTCGCCTCATGGGATATCTTGCAAGATTTCGAACAGGCAATCCCAATGAATCGTCTCCTCCAGGGTGACGTTGGTGCGGGTAAAACGGTTGTTGCCGGTCTGGCCGCACGACAGGCGGCGCACGAGGGGTATCAAACAGCACTTATGGCACCGACTGAAATTTTAGCCAATCAACACGCCGAGACACTTAATAAGCTGCTCTCGCCGTTTAACGTGCGAGTCGGGCTGCTCACGGGGAGTGTTAAGGGCAAGGCCCGCACTGCGCTATACGAAGCTATTAAAAAGGGCGAGGTAGACGTTGTCGTGGGGACGCATGCACTTATCCAGTCTGCTGTTGAGTTCCATCGGCTTGGGTTTATTGTTATTGATGAGCAACATCGTTTTGGAGTTGCCCAGCGGCAAGAGCTGCTGAAGAAGGCCGTAAAGATGCCCCACATGCTAGCAATGACGGCAACACCGATTCCACGTAGCCTCGCACTTACGGTGTATGGAGAGCTCGACATCTCGATCCTTAACGAGAAGCCAGCGAATCGTAAAGATATTATGACAAAGATATGGTCACCTAATAGTCGAGCGCAGCTATATACACTTATCGATGAAGAAATTAAAAAAGGTAGACAGGCCTACGTTATTTGTAACCTCATCGACAATAACCCAACTAACGACCTTAAAAGTGTAGAGGCCGAGTATAACCGTTTGCGTGGTTCTGTCTTTAAGCATCGTCGAATAGGTCTATTGCATGGACGGCTGGCGCCGGCCGACAAGGATGCAGTTATGAAGCAATTTTCTGACGGCGAGATCGACGTGCTTGTAAGTACTACTGTTGTCGAGGTCGGGGTCGATGTGCCTAATGCAACGATTATGCTTATTGAAGACGGTGATCGTTTTGGGTTAGCGCAGCTTCACCAGCTCCGTGGTCGTGTTGGTCGTAGCGAGCACCAAAGCTATTGTTATATCGTTCCGAGTGATTCAAAGGCGCCTTCACAACGCTTGCGCGAGATTGAAAAAAGCAACGACGGGTTTTATTTAGCGGAAGTCGACTTAAAACTGCGCGGACCAGGTGAGATCTACGGCAGGGCACAGCATGGTGCGCTTAATCTGCAAGTGGCAACACTCGGGGATACAAAGCTCATTGCTCGCGCCCAGGATGCGGCTCGTCGATTCATCGCATCTGGGGAAAATCTGCTACACTATACAGAGTTAGCTCGTCAGGTTGAGACCTATCAACGATTGACCACTTTAAACTAAAAACACTATGTATTCAGGAACTACTTTTCACCATCAATCAGGCAATGTTGCTGGTGCGCATCAACGAATCGACCGAATCGCCAAGCGCCACCTTATTCACCGTATTGGGCATTCGGGTTTTTTTCCTTCGATAAAAACGATTCTTCACTTCGAAGGCAAGAATGGCCCAGATGGTATTAAAAGTAAAAGCCCGTCGGTTGATGAGCCGTGGCACTTTATTACGCCGAGCGCAGGGCTTGATGACCCGCTCGTTATTACTATTCAAGATCATATGCATAATTTGTCAGGTGCATTGCGCGCTAAAGATGAAGTCCGCGCGGGTTTTGAGGCGGCCTGGTTGGCTCATGCGATTGTTGACGGGTTAACACCGGCTCACCATTTTCCCTTTGCAGAGAAAGTCGAAGAGCTGTGGGGTAAGCCGCACAGTGAGCGTAGTTCTACAAAAGATAAAATTATGATTAAGGGTGACAACCACCGCGACACATTGTCAAAGAATTGGAAGTACTGGGGCGCTGGCGGTATTTTTACGGCTCACTTTTTGTACGAGTGGGGGGTATCTACTTCAATTGCTGTCGGGTCTTTTAAAGATATTGGATTACGTGATGAAGATTTTGCGCGCATTGATACCGAAGGCTACGCACCGTACTTTTTAGAGTCAGTGCGGAAAATCGATGCACTTGAGACATATCAAGAATTTATTAAAACCGGCTGGTCATCCTACCTTGCGCGAATAACTCGTAAAGAGCTAGCGCCACTTATCATGCGAAACGTCTGTTTAGCCTGGTATGCCGCATCGAAGGGCATAGATAGATAATGAAATTACGTCTTATTGCCGGGGAGTACGGGAAGCGCATCTTAGAAGGGTCGGGGACAAATCGCACTCACCCAATGAGTGAGCGTATTCGTGGGTCGCTATTTAATATTATTGGGTCTGAAGTTGAAGGCGCTGTTGTGCTTGATGCGTTTGCCGGTAGTGGTGCCATTGGACTCGAAGCGGTAAGTCGCGGTGCGCAAAAGGCGATCTTCGTTGAACGTGACAAAGCCGCGCAGACCGTTATTAGTAATAATATTGCGACACTAGGGGTCCAGGCGCAAACGAAGCTTATTAAAGCCCCTGTTGCGGGTTGGCTGGAAAAGACCGACGAGCGGTTCGATATTATCTTTGCAGACCCCCCGTTTCACGACCCGCAGTTTTCCACAGCTATGAAGTTAGCAGGGCTATTGAAACCGAATGGGCTTATGGTATTATCGTATTTAGGTAGAGGTGAGGTTCCCACCGAATTAGGAGTTGTTGTGGTGGACAATCGTAGTTACGGAGATGCGGTGCTAAGCTTTTACCGAAGAGAGAACGTTTAGGCGTTCTCTCTTTGTTTTGAATACGTACGTATTGCATTGCCAAATAAAAAAGTCCCACTTGGGGACTGTTTTATTTGGTGCGGATGAAAGGACTTGAACCTTCACGCCTTACGGCACTAGCTCCTAAGGCTAGCGTGTCTACCAATTCCACCACATCCGCATGGGTAAGAACTTAAGAAATTATAGCAGAGTATTAGAGAAAAATCACCCCTTATTTTGTGCTAAATTATCCCTAAGCCTTGTCTCGCTTGTGCTATTATATAAGCAAGCAGAAAAAGGATGAGGGGAAATGAATAAGATTGCTATATATTTGAACCAGCACCTTCTTGGTGAGGTAACGAGCGCTAAGTCGCTCCGAAAGCTATATGCAACCGACGGGAGCGTTTTAAGTATCGACCCTGAAATCATCGCTTTTCCTCGCGTTACAAACGATATCCGCAAAGTAGCGCGTTTTACATGGCAGCTTGCTGAAAAAGGCCATACGCTTGGCGTGACCGTCCGTGGGTTTGGTGGCGATGTCACCGGTGCCGCTATCGGCAAAGGTATCATTGTCGATACATCCAAGCAACTCAACTCTATAATCGAAGTTGCCACGAAAGATCAACTTGTGCACGTACAGCCCGGTGCTGCGCTTTTGGAGATCGAAGAAGCGCTCCGCTGGCAGGGGCTCACTGTGCCCGGTGCTTTCCACCGTGGTATGCGCCGCATTTCGGTCGGTGGTGCAATCGCTAACGACAGTATGGGTGTAAGCGGTAATGTATCCGATTCAGTCAAACGACTCGAGGTCGTGCTCGCAAATGGTGATGTTATCGAGACTGGTCGTATGAGCCGTCGAGATATTAATAAAAAACTTGGCCTGCAGACGTTTGAAGGTGAAATATACCGAAAACTCGAAGGTCTCCTTGAAGATAATGAAGAGCTCATTAAAAAGATAGCAGCAGACACCATCCGCGACAATACCGGCTACAAGCGAATTGCCGAAGTAAAAGATAAAGATGGTTCATTTGACCTCACGCCACTTTTCATCGGTAGTCAGGGGACACTTGGTGTTATTTCTGAGGCTGTCCTCAAAGCAGAATTCTTAGCACTTAACGAAATTCACGCAGCTATTATTACCGACTCTGCGCAGACCGCGCGCGATCTTAGCGAACGTCTCATCGAGTTACAGCCTGCAGAGCTAACAGTTATAGACGGTGACCTGCTTCGGCGCGCAGCGACTAATGGTTCACAATTCCCATTGCTCGGTGCCGTCGACCAGCTCGGTGCTGTTGTCTACATCCGGTTTAACGATTTCAAAGAACACGCACAGCTTAAAAAGCTGAAAAAACTACGCAAGCTTCTTGATAAAACGCCGATGGGGGTTGTCGACTCTACCGAGCGTGATGTTGAAGATTTCCGAGCGTTAACCGTTATTGGGCAAATTCTTCAACTTTCAAGTAACGATACCGCCGTGTCGATCCCACTTATTAATGGCGCATCGGTACCAAGCAACCGCTGCGAAGAGTTCGAGGCTGCACTAAAAGAGCTCGGCGCGAAGCACCATGTTGAACTCCCGACAGAATTTAACGTTCTTACCTGCACTTACACAATCTATCCGCTCCTTAAGCTCGACTCAGTCGGTGATAAGCAGAAGCTGTTCAAGCTACTTACCGATTATGCAGCGCTCATCGATCGATCTGGTGGTGCCTTTACCGCCGACGGCGCAGAAGGCCGTGTGAAAGCTGCCGCAGCTTGGTCTCTCCTTGAAGACGAACATGCTAAGCTTTACGAAGAAGTCCGTCACATCTTTGACCCGTTTGGAACGCTCAACCCGGGCGTCAAGCATAAGGTTGAACTCCGCTCACTAGTAGCCGCCCTCCGCTCAAGCTACGACGCCTCAAGTATGCTATAATTTGCTAATCTGCGGATATGGCGGATTACGTAACATGTGGTAGACGAGCTGCGCGTCAGCTGGACATGCGGATATGGCGAAATTGGTAGACGCGCTAGCTTCAGGTGCTAGTGTCAGCAATGACATGGAGGTTCAAGTCCTCTTATCCGCACCAATATTATTAATCCCCACGGGTAATGCCGTGGGGATTTTGCGTACTATACCATTCGGTAGAAAAGACGGGTAGAATAAGTCTATGAACGAAATAGGTGCACCACCGTATCCGCAGCCATGGCCGACCGACGAGCGATACGACCCGGAGCTTTTAGCAAACGGCGATCAGCGCAATGTCCTCGATAAATACCGCTACTGGAAGGTTGCATTTATTAAAGCCGATCTTGACTCAACGCGATTTCCACTTGAGATTGCAATTGAAAATGTAAGCCGCGATTTTAACATGGGTACTATTGTGCGCACAGCTAATGCGCTTAATGTTAATAAGGTGCATATCATCGGTAAGCGTCAATGGAATAAACGCGGTGCGATGGTTACCGACCACTATATGAATATCGAATATCACGAAACAGTCGGTGCGTTTGTTGCTGTGATGGAACACACAAAAAAGATTATCCTTGCGATCGATATATTGCCCAACGCGACACCTTTAACTAAAGCGGAGCTTCCGCACAATAGCGTGCTCGTGTTTGGCTCTGAAAAAGAAGGACTCAGCCAGGCGCTTCAGGCCGCGTCTAAAGAGGTGATTCACATTGAACAATTTGGCTCAACGCGCTCGGTAAATGTCGGGGTCGCGGCAGGAATAGTCATGTACGAATGGGCTCGCAGAAATGTGTTGACCCGCTAGATGTAGCGTGTCATACTGATGATATGACAGAGCTCATCGGTCGCACATCAGCTGGTAGGGTGCACGTAGTACGGCACGCTTTTGAGCCGAATGAGCCACTTACAGAATTAATCGAAACATTTGCGAGGCCCCATGTACGGCCTCGTTTTTTATTGCGATCAACAAAAGAGGTGTATGTTGACAGTGTTACGTATGCCAGGGGTGGATACCGCGAGGAAGACGATAAGGCGAAGGCGGCGGTTGAGCACGCGAAGCGGCACCCATTTATCATTGGAAGGGTAGCGATGCGCCTGTTGTATCCACCGACAGTTTCGTCTGATGGTGAGCGAGGCGCACCCCGAGCCTACCGAATGGCTTTTTTGCCAACGGATAGCGATGCTTTTGGTGAGCTTGCTTCGAGCCTGGATGTGTACCCGTCCGTTGCGCCACATGTAGACCCACCGCGACACTATCTATTTCTCGACCTTCCGGCGAGTGCTGCGTATATGCCAGGGCAAGAACTAGCCGAAGAAACCTTGCAGGAGACGGTTGTTCGCAGTGTCCAAAAAGGGTTATTCTCGGCGACAATTACCGGTCTCCGTTCAATCGAGGCGCCGTTGCGACATGCGGTTATACGTGAGCCGACGTCAGTTTCCGACGAATCTGAGTGATAAGTTGCTTGTCACCACCTCTTAAGCATGCGAGAATGGGAGTACTATGACAGCATTATCATCACAGCCGTATAAAGGCACCCGAGACTACTACCCAGAAGACAAGCGCGTACAAAATTACATTTTTGAGACGTGGAAACATGTTGTTGAGCGCTTTGGGTACGAGGAATACGGTGCACCGGTTTTGGAAAATCTTGAAATCTACGCAGCAAAGAGCGGTCAAGAGTTGGTAAATGATCAGACGTACACCTTTACTGACCGCGGTGGTCGTACGGTTGCTATTCGCCCAGAGATGACACCGTCAATTAGCCGTATGGTTGCCGCGCGTCGCCAAGAGCTGGCATACCCTGCACGTCTATTCTCGATCGCTAACTTTATGCGATACGAGCGCCCACAACGAGGCCGCGAGCGTGAGTTCTGGCAACTCAACGTCGACGTTTTTGGCGTCGATACTATAGCGGCCGATGTTGAAATTATTACCATCGCCGACACGATCCTTAAAGAGTTTGGTGCGACATCAAACGATTACGTCATTCGTGTTAATAATCGCAAGTTTATTCACTACATGATGGCTGAGTACCTTGGGCTCGATACGACTGCAGCGCATCAAATGACAAAGCTGTTCGACCGACGCAATAAAATCACCGATCAGGATTTTAGCGAACAAGCGCTTCTTATTCTCGGTGATGACCGGGCGGATGATATTGCAAAGATTACGCAAATTCTTGATGCCAAGACAATTGAAGAGTTGCCTGAAGGTCTTTTGGGTGCTTCAGCTATCGAAGAAATGAAGCAAGTTTTTGCCGGGCTTCGCGCTGCCGGTATTGAAAGCGCAATCTTCGACGCGACGCTTATGCGTGGACTTGATTACTACACTGGTACGGTATTCGAGGTGTTTGACACCCACCCGGACAATAACCGCTCACTCTTTGGCGGTGGTCGCTACGATGGCCTCGTTGGATTATTCGGCGCAGAGCCAATTAGCGCTGTTGGCATGGCACCTGGTAATACTATGATTGAAAACTTCCTTGATGTTCACGGGTTACTTCCTGAAAATAAATCAAAAACCGATGTTTACCTTGTTGTTATTGGTGATGAGCTTGAAGGAGCGCAACGTATTGCGGCGCAACTTCGCCGAGCGGGTATTAATGCCGAGCTCGATATCACTGGCCGTAAACTCGACAAACAAATTAAAACTGCGTTTAAGAAAAATATTCAGCACGTTCTATTTGTAGGTGCGCAAGACCTTGCATCTGGCGAGTTCTCACTAAAGAATATCCAAGCTGAAACCGACCAAAAGCTTTCTATCGATCAGATTATCGAAACGCTTCACGCGTAACCCCGGTAGTTGCGACATATTTCCACCTCTGTTATAGTAGGTATATATGAAGACGACCGTAAAAAACCTATCAGAGACCAAAGTAGAAGTAACCATTACGCTTGACGCTAAGGCCCTCGCCGATGCTGAGCAAGTAGCTATTGTTAAACTAAGTAAAACTGCGAAAGTTCCTGGCTTCCGTAAGGGCAAGGTCCCTGCAAGTGTTGCAGCAAAGCACGTTGAACCACAGGCACTACAAGAGCAGCTTCTTGATGATGCAATTAGCAAAGCAATTGCCGAAGCATTCCTTGCTGAAAAAATCCAAGCAATCGATCGTCCAATGGTTGATGTTAAAAAGTATGTCCCTCACGACTCACTCGAGTTTGTTGCACAGGTTGAAATTCTTCCTGCAATTACACTAGGCGACTACAAAAAGCTTGGTAAAAAAGTCGAAAAGGTAGCTGTTAGCGAAGATGACATCAACGATGTTCTCGAGCGCATGCGCCAAGGCTTCGCTGAAAAAGCAGAAGTCGAACGTGCAGCTAAAGATGGCGATGAAACGGTTATCGACTTTATCGGTAAGAAAGACGACGTTCCATTCGACGGCGGAACTGGAACCGATTACACACTTACACTGGGTTCTAACCAGTTCATACCTGGCTTTGAAGAAGGTATCGTCGGCCACAAGGCTGGTGAAACATTCGACCTTGAGCTTTCATTCCCAGACGACTACCACGCTAAAGACCTTGCCGGTCAAACAGTCGTGTTCACGACCACCCTCAAAAAGGTGCTCGAGCAAACACTTCCTGCTATCGACGACGAGCTTGCGAAAAAAGCTGGTGACTTCAAGACACTTGAAGAACTTAAGGCTGATATCACTCGTGAAATTACAACGCAAAAAGAACGTGAAGCTGGTGACAAGCTAAAAGACGACCTTATCGCTGAGCTTATTGAAAAAAGCACCGTCCCTGCACCAGAAGCACTTGTTGCTGACCAGATGGGCTCAATCGAACAAGACTTCTCTCAAAATCTTATGTACCGTGGCCTTGAGCTTCACACATACCTCGAAGCAAACGGCTTCAAAGATGAAGACGATTGGCGCGAAAAAGAAGTTAAGCCGGCGGCGGTTCGCCGTACACAGGCAGGCCTTCTGCTTAACGAACTAAGCAAAGCTGAAAACATTACCGCAACCGATGCTGAAATTGACGAGCACGTTGAAGTACACAAGCGCCAGTACGCTAACAACCCAGAAGTTTTGAAGCAATTCGAAACACCTGAAGTTCGCCGCGACATCGCAAACCACTACATCACCGAAAAAACAATTGAGCGCCTCGTTGAGCTCAACGGTGGTACCGTTACTCCACACAACTAAGCAGTTGCCATGTAGTAATAAATTAGCACTCACTTGACCCGAGTGCTAATTTTTATGTACAATAGAAAGAGAAAACGAGGGAGAACACATGAGTAGTCCAAGGAATTATCTAGTACCAACAGTTATTGAAAAATCACACGACGGTGAGCGTGCTTTTGATATTTACTCACGCTTATTAAAAGACCGCATTATCTTTTTGGGTGAAGAGGTGAACGAGCACACGGCTAATATTGTCGTGGCTCAGCTGTTGTATCTTGCGTACGAAGATCCAAAAAAGGACATCAAGCTCTACATTAATAGCCCTGGCGGTAGCGTCTACGATGGCCTTGGTATCTACGACACCATCCAGCTTATCCAGCCGGATGTACAGACTATCGGTATTGGCCTCCAGGCGAGCATGGGCGCCTTCTTGCTTTCGAGCGGCACAAAAGGGAAGCGCTTCTCGCTGCCAAATAGCCGTATTATGATCCACCAGCCCTCAAGTGGAACGCAAGGCAAAATTACCGATCAAGAGATTACGCTACGTGAAGGGCTGTTTCTAAAGCAGCGATTAAATGAAATCCTTGCGAAGAATACAGGACAAAAGCTTAGTAAGGTTGAAAAAGACGCTGATCGCGATTTCTGGATGAGCGCAAAAGAAGCCAAAGACTACGGCCTCATCGATGATATCATTGAAAAAAGCTAGTTTTTATGCTATAATAGTGCATCACCTAACCTGGTGATGTAGCTCTCACGAAGGAGTAAGCAATGCACTTCCTGGCAATCGTGCCCGCATTTGTGTTGTATTTCTTCCTGCTGTTAGCGACGATCGGCTTCTATGAGGCAGACGTTGCTCTGGCTCGACAGAAGCGTGAATGCCCCGACCAGGGCAAAGAGGACCCGTGGGCGATGACAATCGCAAGCGCCCTCGCGACGCTGACGATTCCCGTGCTGCCACTCGTCTTTCTGGAGGGGTTCCGCAACTGGGACCGTCTTCTCTCATGGGAGGTTTGGTCGATCTGGACAGCGTTCAACATCGTCGTGTTCATGGTGGTTTTGCGGTGTATCTATCGCCCGATCAGCCAGGAGCTCGACGCTCGACGTGCTGCTGGAAAGTGAGTAGCAACTCTGCGTGTGGCAGACTAAGACGGGGTGAGGGACAATGATGTCTCTCGAACCGCCACCACACACGCTTTCATTACCTGTTGGGTAGTCTGATGAGTCCAAAAGGACGAAAAAGCGTCAAAACACCATAAACCCCTTGCATAATTGATGTATAGGTCGCATAATAGCTACTAAGAAGTAGTGTAGCCCTGGTTATCTATGCCTTTTAAAAGGCGGATATATAGGCGGAGTGGATGTGGCAGTCTCGCTTGTCTCCAGAGGTTAAGGGAATCTTCCGCGCCAAAGAAACCCAATATAAACCCCAATTAATCAATGCGAGGTCCATTTACATATGGCAAGTACTAAAGGTACGAACAACACGCGTGTGTTCTTCACGAGCGACGACACAGCGCTACCACTACCAAACTTAATTCAGCACCAACGTGAAAGTTGGAAAGAATTTGTCGAGACTGGTCTTGGCGAAATCTTTGCAGAGCTTAACCCGATCGACGACTACACCGGTCAAAAGTTAGCCCTCCGTTTTGGAAAGTACGCATTCCAAGAACCAAAGCACGCTGAAGTTTTCGCAAAAGAAAACAACCTTACCTTCGACGCACCGCTTCACGCGATCGTTGAACTTACTAATAAAGTAACTGGTGAAGTTAAAGAACAAGAAATCTACCTTGGTGACTACCCATGGATGACCGACCGCGGCACATTCATCATAAACGGTACCGAGCGTGTTGTTGTTTCTCAGCTTATCCGTTCAGCTGGTGTATTCTTCACTGCTGACCGCCTTGCTACTCGTAACAACTATGGTGCAAAGCTCATCCCAGGCCGTGGCGCATGGCTTGAATTTGAGACCGCATCAAACGGTGCAATCTTCGTGAAGATCGACCGTCGTCGTAAACTGCCTGTCACGACACTCTTCCGTGCACTCGGATACAACAAAACAAGTGAAATCAAAGACCTATTTAGCGACGTCGATACTGGCGAAGTGAAGTATGTTGACGCTACTCTCGATAAAGACCCAGCTCGTGGAACAAACGAAGCACTTATCGAAGTCTACCGCCGTCTTCGTCCAGGAGACCTCGCAACAGTTGACAACGCACGTTCAATGATCGAGCGTATGTTCTTCGACTTTAAGCGTTTCGACTACTCTCGTGTTGGTCGTTACAAGCTTAACCAGCGCCTTGGTCTTGAGCTTCCAAACGTGACTGAAAACCGTGTCTTCCAGGTTTCTGACCTTATCGCTATTGTTCGCGAAATTATTCGCCTTAACAACAGCCAAGAAGCACCAGACGACATCGACGCACTTTCAAACCGCCGCGTAAAACTCGTTGGTGAGCTCGTTGCTCGTCAATTCCGTGTTGGTATGCTTCGTATGCAACGTAACGCTATGGATCGCATGTCTATGTCTGATATCGAAACAGTTACTCCTTCACAGCTTATTAACGCCCGTCCAGTTGTTGCTGCGGTTCGCGAATTCTTCGCAAGCTCACAGCTTTCACAGCTTATGGACGAAACCAACCCGCTTGCAGAGCTCGCTCACAAGCGTCGCCTTTCATCAATGGGTCCTGGTGGTCTTTCACGTGAGCGTGCCGGATTTGACGTTCGTGACGCCCACCCAACTCACTATGGTCGCCTTTGTGCGGTTGAAACACCTGAAGGTGCAAACATTGGACTCGTACTTAACCTTGGTTCATACGCTCGTATTAACGAATACGGTTTCATCGAAACTCCATACCTAAAGGTTAACGATGGTAAGGTTACAAGTGAAGTTGTCTACCTCGACGCCTCACAAGAAGCTGTTGAAGTGATTGCTGACGCTGGCGCTGAACTTAACGAAGACGGTACATTCAAAGAAGAACGCCTCAGCGCACGTAACGGTCTGTTCCCAGAGCAGGTTGACGTTGCAGAGGTGACCTACATGGATGCTGCGCACAAGCAGATTCTTGGTGCAACCGCATCACTCGTGCCGTTCGTAGAGAAAAACCGTGTCGACCGTTCACTCATGGCCGCAAGCATGCAGAAGCAGGCTGTGCCACTCCTCCAGCCAGAATCTCCAACTGTTGGTACTGGTATTGAGGGTGAAATCGCTCGCAACACGAGCCAGCTTGTCGTTGCTGATGCTGACGGTGAAGTTGTTCGTGCTGATGGTGACGCTGTCGAAGTGAAATACAAAGAAGGCGTAAAAACCTACGAACCAGTTCACTTTGTTAAATCAAACGACGACCGTTCAATCAACCAAAAGGTTATTGTATCTCGTGGCCAAAAAGTTAAGGCAGGCGACATTCTTATTGAAGGTGCCTCTGTTGCTGATGGTGAAATCGCCCTCGGTAAAGACCTCCTCGTGGCCTTCATGCCATGGAACGGCTACAACATGGACGACGCAATCGTACTTTCACGACGCCTCGTACAAGACGACACACTTACTAGCGTAAACATCAAAGACTACACTGTAGAAGTCCGCGAAACAAAGCTAGGTCCAGAAATCGTTACTCGTGACATTCCAAATGTTAGCGAAGAATCACTTCGTCACCTCGACGAAAACGGTATCGTTCAGCTTGGTTCTGAAGTTAAGGCCGGCGATGTACTCGTTGGTAAGATTACTCCAAAGGGTGAGCAAGAGCTCAGCTCAGAAGAGCGTCTGCTTCGTGCAATCTTCGGTGAAAAAGCCAAAGATGTTCGCGATACTTCACAGCGTATGAACAACGCTGGTGGTGGTAAGGTTGTTGGTGTTAAGATCTTTAGCCGTGAAAACGGTCACGAACTTAAGGCTGGTGTCCTTATGCAAATTCAAATCTTCGTTGCTCAATTCCGTAAGATCTCTGTAGGTGACAAGCTTGCTGGTCGTCACGGAAACAAGGGTGTTGTGGCTCGTATCCTTCCTGAAGAAGACATGCCATTCCTCGAAGACGGTACTCCAGTCGACGTTGTCTTGAACCCACTTGGTGTCCCATCTCGTATGAACATCGGTCAGCTCTTTGAGACACACCTCGGTATGGCTGCTCGCGCACTTGGATACAAGGTTGCGACCCCTCCATTCAATGGTGTTACCGACGAAACAATCTCGAACGAACTCGAAAAAGCTGGTCTTGCCCGTGACGGTAAGAGCCAACTCTTCGACGGTCGTACTGGTGATGCATTTGAAGAACGAACAACAGTAGGTGTCATGCACATGCTGAAGCTTCACCACATGGTGAGCGACAAGATCCACGCCCGTTCAACTGGTCCATACACAATGGTGACCCAACAGCCACTCGGTGGTAAGGCCCAAAATGGTGGTCAGCGATTCGGTGAGATGGAGGTGTGGGCACTTGAAGCATACGGTGCAGCCGCAACGCTTCAGGAAATGCTTACTATTAAGTCTGACGACGTTTACGGACGTGCGAAAGCCTACGAATCAATCATTAAAGACGAACCAATTGTTGGTCCTAAGCTTCCAGAGTCATTCAACGTGCTCGTGAAGGAGCTTCAGGGTCTCGGTCTTCGTGTCGATCTTATCGATGCAGCAGAAGACGCAGTTATTGACGCAGAGCATGTAATTGGGAGCGTTATCAACGGTCAGCCAGTTGCAGCCTCTGAGGTTGGTCTTGAAGAAGATGTAGAAACTATTCTTGATGAAGCTGACGAAATCGGAGAAATCACCGGTGACGATGGTATGAGCATTCAAGATATTGATGAAATTGACGAAGTAAAGGAGGAGGCGTAATATGTCGCGCGTCGTAACAAACAACACAGGTATCGCCGACTTTGACGCTATCCGTCTTAGTGTTGCAAGCCCCGATGACATCCTAAACTGGAGTTATGGTGAGGTTACAAAGCCAGAAACCATTAACTACCGAACACAAAAGCCAGAACGCGATGGATTGTTCTGTGAGCGAATTTTCGGACCAGTAAAGGATATCAACCCACACGATTCAAAGCTTAAGGGGGTTCGCTCTCGTGAAGCTGCTGTCGACAAGAGCGGTGACCTTGTAACAAAGTCTATCGTTCGTCGTGAGCGAATGGGTCACATTAGCCTTGCAGCGCCAGTTGCACACATCTGGTTCATGCGCGGTACTCCAAGTGCAATGTCATTGCTTCTTGGTTTTACTGTTCGTAACCTCGAACGTGTTGCTTACTTCGCTACATACGTAGTATTAAAGGCTGACGAAGAAACTCGTGACAAGCTTTTGGCTGATCTCGAAGCTGAAACCGAAGCTGGCCGTATGGCAATCAAGATGCGCTACGAAAAAGAAGCTGAAGCTGAAGCTGCCGATGTTAAGGCACTTGCAGAAGCTCAAACTCGTGAAATCACTGATCTTGACGAAGCGTACACTGTTAAAAAGACACAACTTGAAAGTCTTGTTAAAAACTCACTCATGAGTGAAGTTGACTACCGAAACCTTTCAGAAGATTACCAAGACCTCATCGAGGTTGGTATGGGTGGTCAAGCACTTAAGGCTCTTCTCGATAGCATCGATCTTGAAACGCTTATTGCACAACTCGGCGAAGAAGTCGAAAGCGCAAAGGGTCAACGCGAGAAGAAGCTCCTTAAGCGCCTCAAGGTACTTGAAGGTATGCACGCTGCCGGCATCAAGCCAAGCAGCCTTACGCTCACCGTTCTTCCTGTGATTCCTCCGGACCTACGTCCTATGGTGCAGCTTACTGGTGGTCGTTTTGCGACTTCTGACCTTAACGACCTTTACCGTCGTGTCATCAACCGTAACAACCGTCTTAAGAAGCTCATCGAGCTTAACGCCCCTGAGGTAATCCGCCGTAACGAAATGCGTATGCTTCAAGAAGCCGTAGACGCACTTGTTGACAACTCAGCTGCCCGTGGTGGCCGTGCGGTTAACGCAACTGGTGGCCGTCGTCGCCTTAAGTCAATCTCTGACATGCTTAAGGGTAAGCAGGGTCGTTTCCGCCAAAACCTTCTTGGTAAGCGTGTTGACTACTCTGGACGTTCAGTTATTGTGGTTGGTCCAAAGCTTAAGATCAGCGAATGTGGTCTGCCAAAGCAAATGGCACTTGAACTATTCAAGCCATTCGTTATTAGCTGGTTGATTCGCAACGAATACGCTCACAACATCCGTTCAGCTACTCGTCTCATCGAGTCAGGTGAAGCGGTTGTATGGGACGCCCTCGATGCAGTCATCGAAGGTAAGTACGTGCTTCTTAACCGTGCACCGTCACTTCACCGTCTTTCAATCCAGGCCTTCCAGCCAAAGTTGGTTGAAGGTAAGGCTATTCAGCTTCACCCACTCGTAGCAAACGGATTCAACGCCGACTACGACGGTGACCAGATGGCTGTCCACCTTCCACTATCACGCCAAGCTCAAGAAGAAGCTCGTACACTCATGAGTGCAACAGCCAACCTTCTTAAGCCAGCCGATGGTGCGCCAGTCCTTTCAATCGGACAGGACATCGTTCTTGGTAACTACTACCTTACCTACAACAAGCCAAGTGCTCAAAGTGATGTCATTAAGCCGTACAGCTCAGTATATGAAGCTGAAATGGCCTACGACAGCAAGGTAATCCAGCTACAAACTCCTATCCGTGTATTTGCTAAGGGTGAAATCCGTAATACAACACTCGGTCGTGTTTTCTTCAACGAGATCCTTCCTGCAGACTTCCCGTATGACGACAACATCCAAAGTAAGAAGCAGCTTAAAAAGGTACTCAGTCAAATCTTCAACAAGTATGGCGCCGAAATGACCGCTTCAACTGCTGACCGCATGAAGGGCCTTGCCTTCCGTTTCGCGACTGTTTCAGCCGTATCGACAGGTAAAGACGACTACATCCAATTCGAAGAAACCGAACAATTTATCGCCGAAGGTGACAAGAAGGTAACACTCATCTCAGAGCAATACGACCAAGGTCTTATTACTGAAGACGAGCGCTACAACCTTACTGTTGCAACATGGCGTGGTGTTGTTCGCCAAATTACCGAGTTCCTCCAGGCTAAGTTGAAGGACATGGACACAAGCGTCTCTGTCATGGTCAACTCTGGTGCTCGTGGTGATATCTCTAACGTTCAGCTTGCGAGCGCCATGATCGGTATCATGGTCGACGCAACTAACCGTGAGATTGAGCTTCCAATTCGTTCAAGCTACAAGAAGGGTCTTTCGTCACTTGAGCAATTCGTGGCCACTCGTGGTTCACGTAAGGGTCTTATTGACACCGCGCTTAAGACAGCCGACTCAGGATACCTCACTCGTCGTCTCGTTGACGTGTCGCAAGACGTGTTCACCGTAGAAGACACAGCTGGTGACGATGATGGATTCACTATCTTCCGTAACGAAACTGAGCTCACAATGATCGACTTCGGTAACCGCCTTTACGGTCGTTACGCTGCAGAAGACATCGCTCAGTACGTAAAGAAGGACGAGCTCATTAACCGTGAAGTTGCTAACGCAATTGACGCCGACGCAAGTATCGTTGAAGCGAAGATCCAATCTGTGCTTTCAACGAAGAACCTCCGCGGTGTGCCTCGTAAGAGTTACGGAATTGACATGTCAACAAACCAACTCGTCGCAGACGCACAGCCAGTTGGTGTTATCGCTGCTCAGTCAGTCGGTGAACCTGGTACACAGCTAACGCTTCGTACATTCCACGCATCTGGTGTTGCCGAAAGCGACATCACGCAAGGTCTCCCGCGTGTCGAAGAGCTCTTCGAAGCTCGTTCACCAAAGGGTCAGGCACACATTACTGAAGTTACTGGTACTGTTGAAGCTTGGGAAGATGGCAAGAAGTACATTGTCCAAGTTACTCCAGAAGCCGGTCACGTCGAACGTATCGCCCTTGAGGGCCGTACAGCTGGCGTAAAGAACGGCGCAAACGTGAAGGCTGGTGACGTTCTCGCCTCAGGCGAAAGCGAAAGCAAGCCAATCGTTGCACCATTCGACGGTCTCGTTGAAATTACTGACGAGTTCGTTATTCTTGCTGCAAACGCTGGCGCACCTGTTCGTTACGAAGTTCCTGGTAACACACAACTTCTCGTAGCGAGTGGTGACGTTGTTGAAGCTGGTGATCGTCTTACTAACGGTTCACTCAACCTTCACGACCTCATGCGTCTTAAGGGTGTTGAAGCGACACAACGTTACATTATTAACGAAGTGCTTCGCATCTACGCCGCACAGGGTCAAGACGTTGCCGACAAGCACCTCGAGATCATCGTTCGCCAAATGTTTAGCCGCGTTCAGGTTGAAGATCCAGGTGATGGTGACTTCGTAACCGGTGACATCGTCTCACGTGCTGCTGTTGTTGAAGCAAACACTGTTCTCGCCGCTGAAGGCAAAGAACAGATTGCTTACACTCAATTGCTTCTTGGTATCACAAAGGTTTCTATCTGGTCTGACAGCTGGCTATCAGCTGCATCATTCCAAGACACAACCCGTGTGCTTATCAACGCCGCAGTGAGTGGACGTAGCGACAACCTCCACGGCCTTAAGGAAAACGTGATCATCGGTCGCAAGATTCCTGTAGGTACTGGTGTGCACAGTGCAACTGCGCTCGACACGCTCGAAAGCGACGATGACATCGAAGCTGAGATCGCTGAAGACACAGACGCAATTGCCTAGATACCTATCTAGCGCAAGCAAAAAAAGACATCTCCAACAGGGGGTGTCTTTTTTTGTGCGCAAAACGCTCATGCTATAATGAATGTACTTATGAAACACTCCGTAACACAGGCGCGAAAAGCTGGCTTCACGATAGTCGAACTCGTCGTCGTCGTCGTCGTTATTGCCATACTGGCATCTATTGTCGTGGTAGGATATTCTGGCGCTCGCGAACAAGCTATGCAATCTAACCTAAAAACGGATCTTCGCGGCGCGTCGGCACAAGTAAAAGTTGAAAAGTCGAACAAAGGGACGTATCCTGCTACTCAAGCTGAAGTCGATGGCGGTAAAGGGCTAAAGAAAAGTGAGGGGACGGTTTATCAATACGTTGCGGGTTCTGCCGGCTACTGTATTAGTGCTTCGTCAGATCGTACAAGTAAAGTATTCCGTATTACGAGTAGTCAAGGAAACGTAGAAGAGGGGACCTGTACTGGAGTTAATGTAGGCCCGGTTGTGGCGCCGGCTCTAGAGCCGCTCGTTTTAGACAGCCCGTATAACGACGGGGTGCTCACGTTTATATCGTGGACATGGCCTGCTGGTGTGAGCTCAACGACTCCCTATACGGTTGTCGTAAAATGTCCGGAAAGTGCTGCGGTTACTTTCTTAAGCACGTCGGACACCGACACCTTCTCGCAAAACTCTATGTTTACGTGGAGTAACACGAATTACAGCACTTTAATGTGTACGGTATCTAAAGCGACGACGACAATCTTTTACAATCTAAGTGGTAAAAAATCTCCAGACATGGTAGTTCGCCCAGCTGACTTTGGCGAGTAACTTTACTTTTACAGTGGTTTCTGCTATAGTTAACCACGAGTTTCCGTTCATTCTCATCTGAAAAGTGTACAAGACAGATGAGCCGAAATGAACACCGTTTTGCTAGGTTGCTGAACCAGCGAAACACCCAGCTTTAGATATTCTTTATTGCTGATCCTGACCTATACGACTTATCATCGTAGGCGAAGGAACCCCTTAACTAGAGGTGTTAATCTAACTAAATATAAGAGGAAGTTTATTGTTCTATGCCAACAATCAATCAACTCGTGCGTAAACCACGCCAAACTGCAGGTAAGAAGTCAAAATCTCCTGCACTCGGTCGTATTCACAACGCACTGAAGACCCGTTACTATGATCAAAACGCTCCACTAAAGCGTGGTGTTTGTATTAAAGTAACAACCAAGACTCCAAAAAAGCCTAACTCAGCACTCCGTAAGGTTGCTCGTGTTCGTTTGACTAACGGTCACGAAGTATGGGCATACATCGGTGGTGAAGGTCACAACCTCCAAGAACACGCCGTTGTGCTTGTTCGCGGTGGACGTGTGCCAGACCTTCCAGGTGTTCGTTACCACATCGTTCGTGGTGCCCTCGACCTCCAAGGTGTTGCAAAGCGCCAACAAGGTCGTTCTAAGTACGGTGCAAAGAAGGAGAACAAGTAGTATGCCACGTAAATCAACTGTTAGCCTACAGCGTATCCCTAACCCAGACCGTAAGTACCAGAGCATTATGGTACAACGTCTTATCAACAAGTCTATGCTTGATGGTAAGAAGCTCGTTGCTGAACGTGCCGTTTACGCAGCACTCGAAGTAGCAGCAAAAAAGCTTGATAGCGAAAACCCACTTGAAGTGTTCGAGCGTGCACTCAAGAACATCTCTCCAAACTTCGAAGTAAAATCTCGTCGTGTTGGTGGTGCTAACTATCAAATCCCATTCCCAGTTGCTGGTCACCGTCAATTGCACTACGCCTTTTCATGGCTCGTGCAAAGCGCGCGATCTCGTAAGGGAATCCCATACAGCCAACGCCTAGCCCTTGAAATTGTAGATGCCTACAACGAAACTGGTGTCGCTTTCAAAAAGAAAGAAGACACTCACAAGATGGCCGAAGCAAACCGTGCATTCGCACACTTTGCTCGCGGATAATTACATCCAAAAGCCTAAAACACCCGTCGTTGTGGCGGGTGTTTTTTTGTTTACGCTATAAAAAACCTCCCAATTACCGGTCCGGTAGTGTATAACAAAAGTATATGGGAATACAGACTAGCATAAAAGGCATGGACTACTAGGTATGGAACGGCCTGGTTTCGCCTACGATACCACGCTGCCCGGTTACGATGTGCTCCAAGATTCATTTCATGAACGCTTAGATATACCAGTTGATGTTGATGCGGTTGAGCCATTCTTGAGTAGCGAATCACACAGAACCTACCTAGAGAATAACGCATTCCACCGATACCTTAAGATGCATAAAGTGACAACAGGCATCTCCGGAGCTAAAGAACTACAAGTACTCGGCAGGGAACTCGAAGGATCGTATATGCCCACACACACTGATGCGGCCGCGTGGGCATATGCCGAAGCCGGACTAACGGACACTTCTTTGAGCGCAGTCGATCGGGTTGATCTTGTAACAAAAGCAGAGGCTCTATGGGAGCGAGCGCTCAAGACGGATATTCATTTACAGTCGAGTGAATACGGCGTGTTTTTTGACGAACCATCGGCTGCGTATAGGTACGCACTTCCACTCGCGTTTACACCTTTA
>Ga0247816_10000539_pt1 | contig 20901 bp, 20 predicted proteins | sample UWRJL209509C1_FD_179930 | JGI IMG/M metagenome (GOLD analysis project Ga0247816, IMG submission 179930) | Plant litter microbial communities from Arlington Agricultural Research Station in Wisconsin, United States - UWRJ-L209-509C-1 | ecosystem: Environmental > Terrestrial > Plant litter >...
AGTTGCAGGAACTCCATGCGCGTGGTGTTCGACTCGCGGAAGGCGCCGAGCATCACCGAGGTGTTCATGGTTGAGTTCTGTTTTTCGACACCGCGCATCATCATGCACATGTGCCTGGCTTCGATCACCACCGCCACACCGGACGCCTGGGTGACTTGCTGGATGGCGTCGGCGATTTCCCGCGTGAGGTTTTCCTGGATCTGCAGGCGCCGCGCGAACATGTCGACGATACGCGCCAGCTTCGACAGGCCAAGTACCTTGCCGGTCGGAATATAGGCCACATGGGCCTTGCCGATAAAGGGCAGAAGGTGGTGCTCGCACAGCGAATACAGCTCGATGTCCTTGAGGATCACCATCTCGTCGTTGTCGGAAGCGAACAGCGCACCGTTGACGATTTTTTCCAGGTTCTGCTCATAGCCATGACACAGGTATTGCATGGCCTTGGCAGCCCGCTTGGGCGTGTCGAGCAGACCTTCGCGCTCCGGGTCTTCGCCCAGGCCCTTGAGAATCTCGCGGTAGTGGTCGGGTAGGGATAAAGTCATACAACATCCTCGCAAACGGCTTACTTGATATGCCGCCCGCCGTTGACGGTCAGGGTGGTACCGGTGACATAAGGGTTATCCAGCAGGTAACGCACACTCTGGTAAATCACCTCGGGACCAGGCTCGATGCCCAGTGCCGCTTTGGCCAGGACTTTGGCGCGGTAGGCCGCGTCGTCGTCCTCATTGAACATCACCATGGCGGGGGCAATGCCGTTGACCTTGATATCGGGTGCCAACTGCGCGGCAAACGACAAGGTCAGGCTGTCGAGCCCGGCCTTGGTGGCGCAGTAGGCGATGTGCTGGCGGCTGCCTTTGCGCGTGACGTCGTCGCTGATGTGCACGATGTCGGCGGGCGTGGAGCGTTGCAGCAAGTGCGCACAATGCAGGTTGATCAGGTACGGCGCAAGCATGTGCACGCTGAACATGTCGGTAAACGCGCGGCTCTCGTCGCCGGGCGTTTCCGCTTCCCAGGCCGAGGCGTTGTGGATGATTGCCCGCAGGCTTGTGGTGTGAGTGTTCAGCGCGTCGATGAAGGCGTGGATGCCGGCTTCGGATGAAAAATCGGCAAACAGCCCGATCGCACCACGCTCGCGCAGGGTCTGCACGCCAGCACGTTCACTGCGGTAGCTGAAAATCACCGGCTGCCCTTCGTCCAGCAGGCGCAAGGCGCAATGCAGGCCGACGCGCTGGCCGGCACCGGTGATCAGAATCGGGGCGTTCGTTGCGGTCATGGGAGGCTCTGGTCGCGGGCAGGCTAAAACTATACCAGCGACCGGATGCCCTTAGTTATTCAAGAGGCGTTATTCAAGCAGCGGCTTCAGAGGGTTTTGCCCGTGCTGGCGCGGGATGCAGCCAGCTCGCCAGCAAGTGCGTCGACAGCGGAATAAAGAAGTAAACCATCAACGGCGTGAGGGCCAGGGTGCTGACCAGTACGCGGCTGAACAAGCCCAGCTCGCTGAGCAATGGCCCAAGGCCAAAGTTGAACAGCAGCGACACCGGAAAAAACGCCAGCCAGATAGCCACCGCCTGTTTCCAGCGCGGCGGTCGTGCGCCCACGGCACCAAACCAGCCGTCGATGCCGCTGACCCGATGCTCAGACGGGTTGGCAAACAGCTCGCTGCCACGGCTCAGCCACGCACTGCGCGAGGCGGAAAACTCCCAGGCATGCAGGGTCTGCTCATCGGCGAAGCGGAAAATAATCTGGAATTCATCATCGTTGGGCGGCGGTGCGAGCACGCCAGAACCCAGGTAACCGGGGAAGTCGGTAGCCAGTTGCTCGCCTTCGCGTAGCCAGGCCATCAAGTCTTCGTAGCGACCTTTGGCCACGCGGCGCGCAACCATTAAGGTGACGGGTGAGGTAGACATTGTGTATCTCCAAATAAACGGGTGCGCTGAACCGGGTAGGCGGCGCACGAACGAAGCTGCGGGGTAAGCAGCCACGCTGAAAAACAGGCAAGGATTATTCCTGTTTTGACGAAATACACCAGCGGCATTGGTCGGTTGGTCGAAGACCTTGAAACAGACAGTTGTATGGGCGTTAAATGGGATCCAACCTTTTCAAAGTGTTTTAGCGCCTGATGCCCGTAATGACTGCTCCATTCCCCGCTACGACGATTGGCGATCAGGCTGATTGCGATCAGTTATTTCCAATTCGTGAAGTATCGAGATTGACAGGCGTCAATCCGGTCACCCTGCGTGCGTGGGAGCGTCGTTATGGGTTGATCCAGCCTGTGCGCACCGAGAGTGGGCATCGTTTGTACTCTCGCACCGATATCGACACCGTCCAGCGCATTCTCGACTGGATCGAACGCGGCGTGGCGGTGAGCAAGGTGGGTAAGATTCTTGCGCGAGATGCGCTGAAAACCGAGGCGTTAACCTCCAAAAACGGGGGAGTTGATCATGAGTGGGGCCAGTGGCAGCAGCAACTGCGTGTCGCCATCGGCAAGTTCGATGATCAGCAACTGGATCGCCTGTATGGCCAGATTTTCGCCGTGTACCCTGTTGCGATGGTGTTCCAGGATATCTTGATGCCACTCTGGCACCAGTTGCTGCGCCACCAGGGACGCTTTGGTGAAGCCAGTGAATGGTTGTTTTTCGATGCCTTCCTGCGGGCGCGCACGTTGCAACGCCTGCAATTGGTTCGCGGGCCTGTGGGGTCACGGGTGTTGCTGGCGGCCATGAATGGAGAATGCCGAGAGTTGGAGGTGCTGGTGGCCGGGCTGCTGATGGGGGGTGGCGAGAGAGTGGTGCGGGTACTCAGTCCTGGCCAGCCGTTTGAGGAGTTGACTCTTATTTGTGAAAAAACCCGGCCTGAAGCACTGGTGGTGTTTTCCAATCATTCGCCGTCCAGTGAGTTGCCACGGCGCCTGAACCGGCTAGCGTTGACCCTTGATTGCCCGCTGCTGCTGGCCGGCGACGCATCCGACCTGGCGCAGGAACAATTGGCGGGTTCATCCATTGGCTGCCTGGGCAGCGAGGGGCGTTTGATGCAGCGGCGCTTGCAGCAGTATCTCAGTGGCAATCTGGATTGTTAAAGTCAGGCGTGCACTTCAGGGTGCGCCAGGCGGTGTTGCTGCAGGATGAACTGGCGCAGACGCTCGGTCTCGTCGACATCGCCCTGGTTCAAGCGATAAGCGAATAACCCACGGGCAGTTTCACGCTCAAGGCTGCCACGCACGGAAATACGCTCGTAGCCCGAGGGGCTGAAAAACAGTGAGAAGGTTTTTGGCGGTTTTATCCGCCCGCGAATTTCCACCAGCAAACCCTTGAACGACACCTCATGCACCCACAGAGCCCCAGGCTGGGCTTTGATGTTCTCCAGCGCCACCGGCTCCTCAAGCGCCAGGCGCCATGGGCGAATCATTGGCCCGTCTTCATAAATGGTCGGCACGCCCAGGCGCAGATGCACGGCATGGAACTCGTCTTCCACCAACTGCAGCGGAAAGGTCATCTGCTGGTTGTCGAATTGAGCCTGAAGGGTCACGTGGTCATGAGCGGCTAAACGGGTGAGCAAGTCACGCAGGTGCACACCGCCGTTGACGGTCAGACTCGCCGACGCATCCCGCAGGTTGAGTTGCGGGTTGTGGTGCATGGTCTGAATAAAATCCAGCTCGTCCTGCGTCAAAAGCGCGTCGCGTTGCATTGATCTTGCTCAAGGAAGGGGTGTTAAAAGGCCATTATCCCTCTTAAAGACCGCGTTTTCTAAATTTTGTTAGATCCGCTCGTCGCCTTTAGCGCCGCCAACTCGGCCTTAAGCTCGGCCAATTGCGCTTCCAGTTGCGCAACACGCTGCTGGGCCTTGACCTGAACGGTGACGTCTTTCTGCACACCGACGAAATACGTCTGCTTGTCGGCCGGGTTATAAACTGTAGATAACGACAGCTCGTTCCAGAAATGGGTGCCGTCCTTGCGGTAGTTGCGCAGGATTTCCCGGCAGCTGCCACCACTGTCCAGTGCTTCACGAATCGCCATCAGGGCCGGCTGGTCGCGGTCTCCTGCTTGCAGGAAGCGGCAATCCTGATAAACGATTTCGTCGAGGGTATAGCCGGTCATGCGTTCGAAGGCCGGGTTGACGTAGATCAGTGGCTTATCCTCGCCTTCCCGCTCGGCGATGGCGATGCCGTCGTTGGAAGCGTTTATCACCATTTGCATCAGCTTGGCGTTAATCATTGAGCGGTCCATGGCTTGTGCTCGAAGTGTGCAGTTTAAGACATGCCCCACAGGTTGCACGGCGCGCACTGAAATATTCCCGCCAGCTGTTAATATCCCAGGCTTTTAGTCAGCTACAGGATCAGATTGATGAAAGTCGCCATCCTTTCCGGCTCGGTGTACGGCACGGCTGAAGAAGTCGCCCGTCACGCTGCAACCCTCCTCAACGCTGCCGGTTTCGATGCCTGGCACAACCCTCGCGCCACCCTGGCGGAAGTCCAGGGTTTCGCCCCAGAAGCCTTTCTGGCGGTGACCTCCACCACCGGCATGGGCGAGTTGCCGGACAACCTGCAGCCGCTTTACTCGATGATCCGTGATCAGTTGCCCGCCGCCTGGCGCGGTTTGCCAGGTGCGGTGATCGGCCTGGGCGACGCCAGCTATGGCGACACCTTCTGCGGCGGCGGCGAGCAAATGCGCGAGCTGTTTGCCGAGTTGGGTGTACGCGAAGTGCTGCCGATGCTGCGCCTGGACGCCAGCGAAAGCGTGACCCCTGAAGCCGACGCCGAGCCTTGGCTGGCCGAGTTGATCACTGCACTGCGCGGTTGACCGGGAATTCACGCAGCAATGCGAGCCAGGCCTGGGCGGCTTTCGACAGGTAGGCGCCCTCACGCCAGATAAACGCAATGTCCCAACGCAGGTACTCCGGCGCCTTGAGTGTCAGGCGTACCACGCCGGGGCGCACCAGGCCTCGGGCGACCACGCTGGGCAACAGCACCACGCCTTGGCCTGCGGCCACCAGTGCCGCGAGAAAATCCGCCTGGCCGCTGCGCCCGCTTTCCCTGGGGGTGAAACCCACCTGCTGACAGGCCTGCATCAGGCGGTCGTTCAGCACGAAACTGCGCTGGTACATGAGGAATGGTGTGTCGGCCAGTTCTTCCAAGCGAATCTGCGCGTTATCGGCCAGCGGGTGGTCCATTGGCAGCAGTGCGTCCAGCGGTTCATCGCAAAAGCGTTGCCAGGCAAACCCCGGATCAGTCGGCATCAGGCTGCCGCCCACTTCCAGCTCCCCGTTCAGAATGGCCTGCTCGATATTGCGGCTGCCGCCTTCGAGCAATTGAATGGTGACGTTCGGGTAGCGCCGCCGGTATTCGGCAAACAAACCGGCAAATAGCGCATCGCCGCCCAATTGCGGCAGGCCCATGCGCAGCTCGCCGCGGGTCAACTGGTTCAAATCATCCAGCTCGCTGAGCAATTCGGTTTGCAGGCGCAGCATCGCTTCGGCGCGTTGCAGCACCACTTGGCCGGCTGCGGTCAGGCGGATCTGTGAGCCGATACGGTCGAGCAGCGGCGTACCCAGGTTTTGCTCCAGTTGGGCCACCTGCTTGCTCACGGCGGACTGGCTGATGTGCAGGGTTCTTCCGGCCTGAGTAAAACCGCCTCGGTGAATCACTTCGACAAAGCTGCGCAGCTGTTTGAGTTCCATGGGCGTGATTCCAGATTGGAATAGCTTGCAGTCTAACAATTCGCTGTGGGTATGCCAGTCGCCTCTCTAAAATGGCAACTCTGCGAGGACCCAAAGCTCATGAAACGTTTCACCTTCAAACTGATTGGCCGGCTGTTGGCTGAACTGATCGTGCTGTTGGCGATTTACCTGCTCGGCTGCGAACTAGCCGCCTGGCTGGCGTGGCCGATTCCCGGCGGCGTGGTTGGCCTGGGCATGCTGTTGCTGGCATTTGCCACCGGCTTGGTCAAACCGGCGGCCCTGCAACTGGGCGCTGGCGTGCTGATGGCTGAAATGCTGCTGTTCTTTATTCCGGCATTGATGAGCCTGCTGGACTACGGCGGCCTGCTGCGCAATGACGGCTGGCGGATCATGTTGGTGATTGGCTTGAGCACCTTGTCGGTAATGCTGGTGACGGCCTTTACCGTGGAAGCCGTGTGCCGCTGGAAGCTGCGCCATGAAGCTTGAGCTGATGCCGATGTTCTGGCTGGCGCTGACCCTGGGCGCGTACATCTTCAGCCGCTGGATCTACCGGCGCACCGGGCGCTATCTGTTGTCGCCACTGATTCTGGTACCGGCGCTGTTGCTCGCGGTGGCCGTGCCGATGAAAACCGCCTACGCCGAATACTCCACCGACACCCACTGGCTGATGCTGGTGCTGGGCCCGGTAACCGTAGCTTTTGCCATTCCAATCTGGCAACAACGCAAACTCCTGATGCGCCACTGGTCGGCCTTGTTGCTGGGCATGGTCGCGGGCAGCGCGGCGTCCATCGCCACCTCGTTTGGCCTGGCCAAGGCGTTGGCCCTGGACAGTTCGGTGACGATGTCACTCGTGCCGCGCTCCATCACCACGCCCTTTGCCATGCCGGTGTCGAGTGACCTGGGTGGCGTACCGGAACTGACCGCCGTGTTTGTGATGTTCACCGGCGTGTTCGGCGCCATGCTCGGCGGGGTGCTGCTCAAGTGGCTGCCGCTGCGCACGCCGTTGGCTCGTGGCGCGTTGTTTGGCGTCGGTGCACACGGCGCAGGTGTCAGCCGGGCCCATGAAGTGGGTGGCGAGGAGGGTTCAGTGGCCGGCTTGGTCATGGTGCTGACAGGTTTGCTTAACCTGTTTGCCGCGCCTTTATTGGCGTCGCTTCTCTGACATGAATTGAACAAATTCGAACTATTCTGAGTACTGACTCGCACGGTCATCAAGCTGGCTGCCAATGCAACTACGCCAGCCCCGGCGTCTGACTAGACTGGCCGTTCACTTAAAAAAATAATAAGAATGCGCCAAGGAGGTCATTGCCGTGAGCCTAGCCACTGTTCAATCGACGTACAGCGTAAAAGATCAGGTCAGCGCTGCCGAATGGCAAACCCGCGTTGACCTCGCCGCGTGCTATCGCCTGGTAGCGATGCACGGCTGGGACGACCTGATTTTCACCCACATCTCGGCCAAGGTGCCGGGCACCGAAGATTTCCTGATCAACCCCTACGGGCTGATGTTCCACGAGATTACGGCGTCGAGCCTGGTCAAGGTCGACCAGGCCGGCAACAAGCTGATGGACAGCCCCTATGAGGTCAATCCGGCGGGCTACACCATCCACAGCGCCGTGCACGAAGTGCGCCACGACGTGGTCTGCGTACTGCACACCCACACCGCCTCGGGCATTGCCGTTTCGGCACAGAAACAGGGCGTATTGCCCATCAGCCAGCAATCATTGTTCGTGCTGTCCAGCCTGGCCTATCACGCCTACGAAGGCGTGGCGCTGAACCACGAAGAAAAGGCCCGGTTGCAGGCCGACCTTGGCCAGAACAATTTCCTGATGCTGCACAACCACGGTCTGCTGACCTGCGGCGGGACCATCGCCGATACCTTTTTGATGATGTTCACCTTCCAGCGGGCCTGTGACATTCAGGTGCTGGCGCAGAACGCTGGCGCCGAGTTGATTGCCATCGAGCCGCAGGTGCTTGCCGGTGCCCGCGCGATGATCGCCGGGGTCACCAAGAGTGCCCAGGGAATGGGGGGCGCGCTGGCCTGGCCGGCGTTGCTGCGCACATTGGACAAACAAGACTCGGGGTATAAAAGCTGATGCCACTCGCCGAGATCCCTTTGAGTGTTTGGCGCAAGCGCGCCCAGACGTTCGTCTTTCGCGGCCAGGCCATTCGTTATTGGGTGGCGGGGCAGGGCGACCCCTTATTACTGATCCATGGCTTTCCAACGGCCAGCTGGGATTGGCATTACCTGTGGCAACCCTTGGCCCACCGGCATCAGGTGATTGCCTGCGACATGCTGGGTTTTGGTGACTCGGCCAAGCCGCTGAACCATGCCTATTGCCTGCTGGAACAGGCCGATTTGCAGCAGGCCCTGCTGGAGCATCTGCGGGTGCAGCAGCCGGTGCATGTGCTGGCCCATGATTACGGAGACAGCGTGGCACAGGAGCTGCTGGCCCGGCATTACGAAGGTCGGTTCCAGATGGCCAGCTGTGTGTTTCTCAATGGCGGCCTGTTCCCCGAGACTCACCGCCCGGCCCTGGTGCAAAAACTCTTGCTCAGCCCGTTGGGCTGGATGATCGGCCGGGCGTTTGGCCGCAATGCGCTGGCGGACAGCTTCCTGCAGATATTCGGCCCCGGCACCCGCCCCAGCGAAAGCGCGCTGGATGATTTCTGGAGCCTGATCAACAACCAGGACGGCCCCCGCATCCTGCACAAACTGATCGCCTACATTCCCCAGCGCCGCCAACAGCGCGAACGCTGGGTGGCCGCGATGCAGCGTGGCGAGGTGCCGTTGCGGGTAATCGATGGTGAAGTCGACCCGATTTCCGGCGGGCACATGGTCGAGCGTTACCGCGAACTGGTGCCCTATGCCGACACCGTACTGCTGGCCAATATCGGCCACTACCCGCAGATCGAGGCGCCGGTGCAAGTGCTCAAGCACTATTTGGAGTTTCGCGAGCGCATCGTGCCGTCTCTACCGGTCGCGGCTTATTCCTGACCGGCGTTGCGCAACAACCTCAGGTTTTGCGTTTGGCTGAGATCGATGACGCGGTAGAAATCAGCAGGTCGGCATAACGTTTCATGTCCCGTTCCTCGACCCAGCGCGAGCGCGAGACCGCGACGTTGACCGCGCCAATCCCGCGGCCCGAACCGTCGAGGATCGCCGCAGCGGTCGACACGTCGCCATAGAAAAACTGATCTTCAACATGTGCAAAACGTTGCTGGCGAGCCAGTTCCACGTTGGCCCAGATCTGCCCGCGATCGGTGATTGTGGCGGGGGTGTGCTGCACAAACTGGCTACGGTCGAAGATGTCGTTGACCTCGTCATCCGGGTAAGTCGCCAGCAACGCCAGGCCGGGCGCAGTGCACCAGGCCGGCAGCCGCGTGCCGACAATAACGTTGGCGTTGAACACGTGCCGGCTGACGATACGCTGCACGAACACGATGTCAGTGTCGTCCATCACCGTCAGGTTGGTGGCTTCCTCGGTGTCGGCGCTCAGCTGTTGCAGGTACGGCGCGGCGCGGCTGACCAGTTCGCTGGAACTGAGGTAGTGAAAGGTGAAGTCGAGCAGCTTGGGCGACAGCTCATACTTCTTGCCGTGATCTTTGTTCAAGTAGCCGAGGGTGGCCAGGGTATAGGTAAAACGCTGCGCGGAGCTTAAGTCCATGCCGGTGAGGCCGGCGATTTCCGACAGCGACAGCTGGCGCTGGCTGCCGTCGAAGGCCATCAGCACCTTCATGGCTTTTTCCACGGATTGCACGTACAGCGAGGACGCGGTGGGGTCGGTTGCGGTTTTTTTCGGCGGGCGTGGGTTGGCCATGGTTGCGTTACGTCTGTCCGTATAAAAGGGCGGGGTTGCGGGACATAGTCTATCGCTATTCGATGACTGTCTGTCGTCTGGCGTGAAGCGAGCGCGCAACCCCAGTGCTTGGACATTAGTGCATCCGCCGGTCCCAGGCGCCTTCAGGGGTGCGCGCCAACAGGTGTTTTTTGATCCGTTCGCTGGGCGTCATTTCGAAGCGTTCAGTCAGTTGGTAGTAACGCGGCTGCTGGTAGGACGCCAGCCGTTGAGTGGCCCACTCGGCAAATGCGCGCCAGTCATGGGCGGTGTTTTCCTCAAGCTGCACGTACAGCAGGATTTCCTGTTCGCCAATTGCCGACTCCACGCCCACCGCCGCACAGGCCTGCACCGCCGGGTGGTTGCTGAACACGCGCTCCACTTCCCACGCCGACACGTTCTCGCCACGCACGCGCATGCTGTCGGTACGCCTGCCCACAAAAAACAGATCGCCGTCGGAATCCAGGCGCGCCAGGTCGCCGGTATGCAGCCGTCCGTTGCGCAAGGCTTGGGCGGTGGCGGCAGGGTTCTCCAGGTAGCCGGGCAGGAACACGCCTTCTACCGGGCTCGACAACACAATCTCGCCCAATTGCCCGGTCGCCACCGGCTGGCCGTCGCTGTCGAGCAATTCCACGGTCAGCCACGGCAGCGCCTTGCCCACGGAGCCGGGTTTGTTGGTGGCGTTGAGGGTGGCAAAGCTGGCGCATTCGGTCATGCCGTAGCACTCGCGCAACGGGCAGCCAAAGCGTTGTTCGATGGCCGCCCAGTTGTTCAGGCTGACCCCGGCACCCCACAGCGTGCGCAGGCTGTGGTTCGCCGGCCACGCGGTAGCATCCTGGCTCATGAGGATGTCGAGAATTCCCCCCAGGTAATGCAACTGGGTGGCGCCGTAGGTCTCGCACTGCGCCCAGAAGCGGCTGGCGGAAAAACGTTGCACGACGTTCAGTTGCACATCCGCCAGAAACGGCAGCAGCAACATTTGCGCGCCGCCGATATGGCACAGCGGCTCCCACAGCAGCAGGCGGTCGGCGGCTTGCACATCGGCCACTTGCAGCACCGCTTCGCCGGCGATGCGCATCATCCGGTGGGTGAAAATCACGCCTTTGGGCGCGCCCGTGGTGCCAGAGGTGTAGATCAGGCACAACGCAGCATCGCTGGCGCTTTGGACTAATTGCAGCGGTGCATCCGTGTACCCCAGGGCCGCTTCATGCAACGCGTCGATTGACTGATAAGGCAGGTCGGCAGCCGCGCTTTGGGTGAGCAATGCTTCGAACTCGCCATCGGCAATCACCAGCGCTGGCTGGGCGTGCTCGAACGGATAATCCAGGCCCGGCCCGCGCAGCCGTGTGTTGATCGGAATCCACACCAGCCCCGACAGAATCAGTGCATAAATCAGCACGATCTGTTCGTCGCTGTTGTCCAGCATCACTGCCACCCGTTGCCCCGCTTTCAACCCGCGTGCAGCCAGCACCGCTTGCAGCGCTGCGACCCGGGCGCGCAAGGCTCCCGTCTGCAACGAGCTGCCCTCAAAGGTGATACGCACACGGCTGTCATCGCTCATCAGCCCGGCGTAAATCAACGGCGCCGTTACCAAGTGGTCATCCTTGATTCGATGGGGAAAAAACTCGGTATAGGTATGCATCATTCAGAACCTTCGCGTTTGGAAAGGGAGCGCCGCGAGACCCATTGGGCGACGACGGCAAACAGCACAATGAAGACCAGCAGCGTGGTAGAAACTGCGGCCAGGGTTGGAGTGAGCGCCAACTGGATGCTGTCCCACATTTGTTTAGGCAGCGTGGTGTTGATCCCGCCGCTGACGAAGATCGCAATGGTCAGGTCGTCGAACGAGGTGATAAACGCCAGCAGGAACGCCGCCATCAAACTGCCCGACATCAACGGCAGCGTGACCGTGCGCAAGCGAGTGAAGGTCCCGGCGCCGAGGATTCGCGCGGCATCGTCCAGGCGCCAGTCGTACTGACGGAACGCCGCCGACAGGGTCACCACCACATAGGGCAACGCCAGCACGGTGTGGCCGAGGATCAAGCCGATGTCCTTGCCCGCCAGCCCCAGCCGCGAGAACAGGTACAACAGGCCCAGGGCAATCACAATGCGCGGCACGATCAGCGGCGCGATAAACAGTGCAAACAGGCTTTTGCGCCAGCGTGGCGACAGCCGCGTCATGCCCATCGTCGCGCCAAACCCGAGCACCAGCGCCAGCAACGCAGTTGCCACGCCGACGCCCAGGGAGCGCAGCAGCGCGGTTTGCCACACCGGCGAGGTGAAGAACTCGGCGAACCACTTGAAGCTGTAGAGCTTGGGCGGGAAGGCAATGAACGGGCTGCTGGTGAAGGCCAGGGGAATCACCACCAACACCGGCAGAATCAGCAGCATCACCAGCAACACGCTGTAGCCGGGCAGGATCACGCCGTCTCCCGAACGCTGGCGACCGGAGCTGAACCGCGAACAGAAATGCCCAAGGGCGAACAACAACCGCAGGCCCCAACCGGACTTGCGCTCCTTGGGCGCTTCACCGCCCAGCGACGACAGCCCCGCCACCCGGTCATAGACCAGAAATACCAGCAACGAGCAGGCCAGCAACACCACCGACAATGCGCCGGCAAAGTGCATGTCGAACAGGTCGAGCACCGAGGAAATTACCAACTGCGCGACCATCATTTCCCGTGGCGAACCGAGCAGCGCCGGCACGATGAAAAAGCCCAGGCTGGTAATGAACACCAGCAGCGCGGCGGCGGCGATGCCGGGGGCCGACAGCGGTAAAAAGATGCTGAAGAAACTCATCGGCCCGCTGGCACCGAGGGTCTGTGCGGCGGGGGCCAGGCGTTTGTCGATGCTGCGCATGATCGGCAACAGCGTGATCACGGCCAGCGGCAGCATGGAGTGGACCATCCCGATCAGCACGCCGGACAACGCCGGTACCAGGCCGGACGGGTTGTCCATGACCTGCGCCGCCAGGGTGGTCACCAGGCCCTTGCGCGACAGCAGCAGCATCCAGGCGTAGGTCTTGACCAGGTAGCTGGTCCAGAACGGCAGCATGATCCACAGCATCCAGCGCTCGCGGCCATGGGGCGACAGGCGCGTCAGCAGGTACGTCACCGGGTACGCCAGCAGTACCGAGAGCAGTGCGGTGAGTGCCGAAATCCAGAAGGTGATGCCGAGCACGCGGCCATACACCGGCGTTGCGGCGATGCGTTCGAAATTCTCCAGGCTCAGTTCGCCGCTGGTGTTCTGAAAGCTGCCCATGAGCATTTCTGCCACCGGCAACAGAAAAAACACCGCCAGAAACAGCAGGGCTGGAATCGCCGGTAACAGCCGTCTTGGCAGGCTCATGGCTGGGCCTGCGCAGGCAGCAGGGTGGCGCGATGGGCGTCCCACGTAATCCCCACGTCGTCGCCGACGCGCGGGTTGATGTGGCGGGCGCAGCGCACGCTGAACCGGGCGCCGGACGGCAAACGAATCAGCGCGCGGGTGTCACTGCCCAGGAACACACATTCATCCACTTTGCCCACCAGCAGCCCGGCACTCGGCTCGGTCAGGCGTGCGGCTTCCGGGCGCACCAGCACAAAGTTGTCGCGGCTGTCGTGCTGGGCCGAAGGCTCGTGCCCGACGCAACCACTGAGTTCCAACAGGCGCCCTTCGACGTTCAGTTGCGTGGCGTTTTCGCGCTTGCCTTGCAGCACGTTGGAGTGGCCAATGAACTCGGCGGCGAACAGGCTGGCGGGGCGGTCGTACAATTCCTGCGGCGTGGCCAATTGTTCGATGCGCGCCTTGTTCATCAGGCAAATCCGGTCGGAGAGGGTCAGCGCCTCTTCCTGGTCGTGGGTCACATAGATGAAGGTGGCGCCGAGTTCCTTGTGCATGCGCCGGATCTCCAGCTGCATGTGCTCACGCAGGTTCTTGTCGAGCGCGCCCAGCGGTTCGTCGAGCAAAATCACCGACGGGCGATAGGCGAAACAACGTGCCAGGGCGATACGTTGCTGCTGGCCGCCAGACAACTCGTTGGGGTAGCGATGCGCGAACTCATGCATGCGCACCATGGTCAGTGCGTCGTCGACCGCCTCTTCAAGCTTGCGCTTTTCGTACTTGCGCATCCGCAGGCCATACGCAACGTTGTCGCGCACACTCATGTGCGGAAACAGCGCGTAACTCTGGAACACCAGGCCAATCCCGCGTTTGCCCGGCGCGGTGTGCGTGGCCTCCTTGCCGTCGATCAGCAGTTGCCCGCTGCTCGGCGGCACCAGCCCCGAGATCATCTGTAGCAGCGTGGACTTGCCCGAGCCCGAAGGCCCGAGCAGGGTGAGGAATTCACCTTCACGCACCTGGATATCGGTCGGCTGCATCGCGACGAACTGGCCATAGGTCTTGCCCAGCCCGCGAGTTTCTAGTTTTACGCTCATGCAACAGCTCCCTTACGACAAGATCCAGGCGTTAAAACGTTCGGTGACCTGGGTGCGGTTATCGGCCCACCACTGTGGACTCGGCAGGCGCATGTCCTTCAGGTTCTGCGGCGCGGTCGGCAGCACGGCTGCACGTTCGGCAGGGATGTCATTGAACGACTTGCGGTTGGTCGGGCCGTAGGCCAAGTCATCGGTAAACGCGGCCTGGCGCTTGGCATCGGCGCAAAAACGCACGAACTGCGTGGCCATTTCCGCACGCGGCGTGCCCTTTGGAACGGCCCAGCCTTCGATGGAATACAACCCTTGATTCCACACGATCTGCACCGGCGCCTGGTTTTCCATCGCGGCCTGGGCGCGACCGTTCCAGATCGAGATCAGGTCGACTTCGCCGCTCTGGATCGCTTGCATGGCCTGGGCACCGGAGGTCCACCAGAGGTCGATATGCGGCTTGATCTTGTCGAGACTTTTGAACGCACGGTCGACGTCCAGCGGGTACAACTCGTCGAGGCCCACGCCGTCGGCGAGCAGGGCTTGTTCCAGGGTGTCCAGTGGGCTGCGGCGCAGGCAGCGTCGGCCTGGGAATTTCTCGACGTTCCAGAAATCCGCCCACGACTGCGGCGCATTGTTGGCAAAGGTATCGGTGCGGTAGGCGAGGACTGTGGAGTACACGTCCACGCCGAGAAAGTTCGGGGTGACCGCTTCCGGCATCAAGTCCGGAAACTCCTCGTGGCTCAGGCCCAACGGTTCAAGAAAACCCTGGCTTTCGAGGTAGGGAATGTCTGCCGAAATGGTCAGGGTGGTGACGTCCCACACGTAGTTGCGGGTTTTGACCATCGCCGAGAACTGCGCCACCGGCTGCGACTCACGGGCAACGCTGACCACCTTGATGCCGGTGGCTTTTTCGAAGGGGTCGTAGAACGCCTTGCGATACGCATTGGTGTAAGGGCCGCCGGGGTCGGAGACGATAATTCGGCGGTCGGCGGCGCGCACTACGCTCGGCAGGCTGCACGCGAGGGCGAGTGTCGCGCCTGCCTTGAGCAGGTGGCGACGGCCAGGGTTTTCGGGATTGCTCATGAAGGACTCCTGCAAAAAACGAAAGCATCGTTAAAAAGGCGAGGACATCGGCAGTTCATAAGATTGCGTGGGGTTTGCCGGAGAGGGTGCATTGCCGCCGCCGTGCGCGTTGTACTCGTCACCGGCCATTAGGACCGGTGACGAGTGATTTGTCAGGCTTGCTTGGCCCGTTGCTTGAAGAACAGTTCCATCATGCGGGCAGGTTCACCCGAATCGTAGGCTTCCTTCTGCAAGCGGCGACCGGCTTCGATGCAGTTCTGGAAGCCGGGGTCGCTCATCTCGCGAAAACGCTGCTTGTCCAGGCGCATGGCAATCGGTGGCTTGGCCGCCAGCTCGTTGGCGATCTGCAAGGATTTGGCGAACACCTCATTGGCCGGCACCAGGTGATGGATCAAACCGATGCGGTGGCATTCTTCGGCGTCCATCAGGCGGCCGGTCAGCGTCAGTTCGATGGTGCGCGACATGCCGAGCATGCTGTTCATGATCCAGGGGCCGGTGGTGCTTGGGATGCCGGAATTGATTTCCGGCTGGCCCATGCGCACACCCGCATGGCCGACCCGCACGTCGCCCAGCAGCGCGACCTGGAAGGCAGAACCTGCGGCCGTGCCGTTGAGTGCAATCACCAACGGCTTGGACAGGCCGCGCAGGGTGGCGTAGTAGCGCTCCCATTCACCGACCCACACCACGGCGCGTTCGCCGTCAAAGTCGTGGGCTTCGGAAAGGTCCTGGCCGGCTGAGAAAGCGCGGTCGCCGGCGCCGGTGAGAATCAGCGCCTTGATGGCGGGGTCGGCGTCGTAGGCGATCAGTGCTTCGATGATTTCGTTACGCATAGCGGTGGTCCAGGCGTTCAAGACCGCTGGACGGTTGAGGGTGATAACAGCCACGGAGCCTTGAGTTTCTAGCACAATGTTCGACATGGTTATCTCTATGCAATAGTTGGTGTTTAATGACGATATAACTATATTGAATTGCGTGCAAGCGGTCAGTTATGACGGATGTCACCATCCCTCAGCCTTATCGCGCACCATTCAGCCCCGGCCGTATTTATTGTGACGACGCCCCCGGTGCCGGACACTCCAGCCCATCGTCCCTTTTGCCCACCGGAGTTCCGTATGAGTGAGTCTGTGCAGTTCCAGGATAAGGTCGTGATCGTCACCGGTGCCGGCGGCGGGTTGGGCCGGGCGCATGCGCTGCTGTTCGCCAGGCATGGCGCGAAAGTGCTGGTCAATGACCTTGGCGGCTCGGCCCAGGGCGAAGGTGCCAACGCTTCGGCGGCTGACCGGGTGGTGGCAGAAATTCGCGAAGCCGGCGGCATTGCCGAGGCCAACCATGATTCGGTGACCGACGGCGACAAGATCGTGCAGAACGCCCTTGACGCGTTCGGGCGTATCGACGTGGTGGTGAACAACGCCGGGATTTTGCGGGACAAAACCTTCCACAAAATGGACGACGCCGACTGGGACCTGGTTTACCGGGTGCATGTCGAAGGCGCCTACAAAGTCACCCGCGCGGCATGGCCGCATCTGCGTGATCAGGCTTATGGCCGGGTGGTTTTCACGGCGTCGACCTCGGGTATCTACGGCAACTTCGGCCAGTCCAACTACGGCATGGCCAAACTCGGTTTATATGGCCTGACCCGCACCCTGGCGCTGGAAGGGCGCAAGCACAACATCCTGGTCAACGCCATCGCGCCCACCGGCGGCACGCGGATGACCGAAGGCCTGATCCCGCCGCAGGTGTTCGAGCGGCTCAAGCCGGAGTTGGTCAGCCCGTTGGTGGTGTATCTGGGCAGCGAGGCATGCCAGGAAACGTCCGGGTTGTTCGAGGTCGGTGGCGGCTGGATCGGCAAGACCCGCTGGGAGCGCAGCCTGGGTGTGGGATTCGATCCCGAGGCGGGTTTCTCCCCGGACGATGTGGCCGCCCACTGGCAGCAAATCTGCGACTTCGAAGGCGCTGCGCACCCCAAGGACAACATTGAGGCGCTGAAGGAAATGATGGCGAACCTGCAGAAGTACAGCCTGTGATCATTGCGTGAAAAATATTTAATAAAGCGGGGCGCCACGGCGCCCCGCTTTGTTCCAGGCATAAAAAAGGCCGCTGCAAAGGCAGCGGCCGAAGTAAGACGTTTGATCAAGGAGCAATAAATCAACGTCAGTGAACAACGGTAACAGATTGATAATAGAGACCAATCTATTGAAGTCAGGCTTTTCTTCCGCGTGGGGGAAGCGGGCGGTTCGCCCTGAAAGCCCAACAAGAATAGGCTTTTGTAACAGAATGAAAAATAGCGATTCGAGACAAGGACTGTTACCAAACCGGCAATAGTTGACAGCGCCTCATACATCCTCCTGATAACGCTCCATCCATCTCGTTCATGCCCCCGCCGAGACCCCGTCCAGAGCGCCCTTTAATCCTTTCGAACGACAGCACGAATACCTCCTTGGTGCGCTTATCGCTCCTGATGTTGGGCAGTAGGGTGGGGCCTTCTGTCACACCACCGGGGAAGACGCATGACAAGAACAACAATGCGCGCCATCTTCAGGCCACAGGCGCTGGCCGTTGCGGTTGCTTTGGGCTGCTGTGCCCAGGCGCAGGCTGTTTCATTCAACATCGGCGAGATCGAAGGGCAATTCGATTCCTCGCTGTCGGTAGGCGCCAGCTGGGGCATGCGCGATGCCGACAAAAAGCTGGTGGGCACGCCCAATGGGGGCACGGGCCAGGCCTCGACCGGCGACGACGGTCGCCTCAACTTCAAGAAGGGCGAGACCTTCTCCAAAATCTTCAAGGGCATTCACGACCTGGAACTCAAGTACGGCGACAGCGGCGTGTTCGTGCGCGGCAAGTACTGGTACGACTTCGAACTTCAAGACGAAGACCGCGAGTTCAAGCAAATCAGCAACCACCACCGCGACGAGGGCGCTCGCTCCTCCGGCTACGAATTGCTCGATGCGTTCGCCTACCACAACTATTCCATCGCCGACATGCCGGGCAACGTGCGCGTAGGCAAGCAAGTGGTCAGTTGGGGCGAGAGCACCTTCATCGGTAACTCCATCAACAGCATCAACCCGATTGACGTCTCGGCCTTTCGCCGCCCCGGCGCCGAAATCAAGGAAGGCCTGATCCCGGTCAACATGCTGTTCGCCTCCCAGAGCCTGACTAACCAACTGACCGTGGAAGGCTTCTACCAGTTGAACTGGGAAAACACCGTGGTGGATAACTGCGGCACCTTCTTTGGCAACGACGTAGTGGCCCACGGCTGCAACAGCAACTACACCGTTGGCAACCCGGCGATTGCGCCGTTGCAACCAGTGGCCGCAGCGTTCGGCCAGGGCTTTCAGGTCACCCGCGAAGGCGTGGTGGTGCAGCGTGCAAGCGACCGCGAAGCGCGCGATGGCGGCCAGTTCGGCGCGGCCTTGCGCTGGCTGGGGGATGACACCGAATACGGCCTGTACTTCATGAACTACCACAGCCGCACGCCGACTGTGGGCACGATTACCGCCAACACCAACCTGGCAACCATCGGCGGCATCATCAATACGGCCAACCGTATCGCGCCCGGTACCGGCGCCGGCCTGGCGCAAAGTACGATGCTTGGCCGTGGCCAGTATTACCTCGACTACCCGGAAAACATCCGTTTGTTCGGCGCCAGCTTCTCCACCACCTTGCCCACTGGCACAGCCTGGACCGGCGAAATCAGCTACCGCCCGAATGCGCCCGTACAACTCAACACCACCGACCTGACGCTGGCCCTGGTCAACCCGATTGCCGGCAACACCGCTTCGCCGATCGCCAGTTCCTTCGGTGCCGACAACGCCGGCTACCGGCGCAAGGAAATCACCCAGATCCAAAGCACCATGACTCAATTCTTCGACCAGGTGCTGGGCGCTGAACGCCTGACGCTGGTGGGCGAGGCGGCCTTTGTGCACGTCGGCGGGCTGGAGGCCAAAAGCAAGCTGCGCTACGGCCGCGATTCGGTCTACGGGCAATACGGCTTCGGCGGTGATACCGATGGTTTTGTCACGGCCAACTCCTGGGGTTATCGCGCTCGGGCGATCCTTGATTACAACAACGTGATCGCCGGTATCAACCTCAAGCCCAACCTGTCCTGGTCCCAGGACGTCAGTGGCTACGGCCCCAACGGCCTGTTCAACGAAGGGGCCAAGGCCATCAGCGTTGGCGTCGATGCGGACTACCGCAACACCTACACCGCGAGCCTGAGCTACACCGACTTTTTTGGCGGTGACTACAACACCCTGACCGACCGCGACTTCCTCGCCCTCAGCTTCGGCGTGAACTTCTGATCTGGCTTAAAGAAGGACAAATTTTTATGAACAAGCAGCGCAACATGATTCTGCAATGCGGTGTGTTGGCCCTGAGCCTGCTGGCCGCCAACGTTATGGCCGCAGTGTCGCCGGAAGAAGCGGCCAAGCTGGGCACCAGCCTGACACCTATGGGGTCCGAAAAAGCCGGCAACGCCGATGGCTCGATTCCGGCCTGGACGGGCGGCATTCCGAAAAATGCCGGCGCGATTGACAGCAAAGGCTTCCTTGCCGACCCGTTCGCCAGCGAAAAACCGCTGTTCGTGATCACCGCCGCCACCGTCGACAAGTACAAGGACAAGCTGTCTGACGGCCAGGTCGCGATGTTCAAGCGCTATCCGCAAACCTACAAAATCCCGGTCTACCCGACGCACCGCACGGTCAACCTGCCGGCGGATATCTACGAGTCGATCAAGCGCAGCGCGCTGAATGTGCACTCGATCAACGACGGCAACGGCCTGGAAAACTTCACCGGCAACCGTTACTACGCGTTCCCGATTCCGAAGGTCGGCGTCGAAGTGCTGTGGAACCACATCACCCGTTACCACGGTGGCAACCTGCGCCGTACCATCATCCAGGCCACGCCGCAGACCAACGGCAGCTACACGCCGATCCGCTTCGAGGAAGAAGTGGCTGTGCCGCAACTGATTCCCGACATGGACCCGGCCAAGGCCGCCAACGTGCTGACCTTCTTCAAGCAGTCGGTGACCGCCCCGGCGCGCCTGGCGGGCAACGTGCTGTTGGTGCATGAGACCCTCGACCAGGTGAAGGAACCGCGCCTGGCGTGGATCTACAACGCCGGCCAGCGCCGGGTTCGCCGCGCACCGCAAGTGGCGTACGACGGGCCGGGCACGGCATCCGACGGTCTGCGTACTTCAGATAACTTCGACATGTTCTCCGGCGCCCCGGACCGCTACGACTGGAAGCTGGTGGGCAAGAAGGAGATGTACATCCCCTACAACAGCTACAAGCTTGACCAGCCGACGCTCAAGTACGACGACATCATCAAGGCCGGGCACATCAACCAGGACCTGACCCGCTATGAGCTGCACCGGGTCTGGGAAGTGGTCGGCACCGTCAAGCCGAGCGAGCGGCACATCTACGCCAAGCGCCACATGTTCATCGACGAAGACAGCTGGCAGGTGGCACTGGTGGACCACTACGACGGTCGCGGCCAACTGTGGCGCGTCGCCGAAGGGCATGCGCAGTTCTACTACGACCACCAGGTGCCGGCCTACACCATCGAAACCCTGTACGACATCATCGCCGGGCGCTACATCGCCCTGGGCATGAAAAACGAAGAGAAAAGCAGCTTCGTGTTCGGCTTTGCCGCCAAAGCGGCGGACTACACCCCGGCAGCATTGAGGGCCTCCGGCGTTCGCTGACCCCAGGTTGAAATGCAATCAAAATGTAGGAGCTGGCTTGCCTGCGATGGCCTCGCATCGGTCTACCTGGAAAGGTGCAGTCCAAATGTGGGAGCAACTGTCTTGATAGTTTTTTATTTGACCATTTTCTAAGTGACAGCAGTGCTCCCACATCTCTTTGCCATGCAGTGTCCCGAGGAAAGAGCTGAGCCTATTTAGACGA
>Ga0247816_10000540_pt1 | contig 20896 bp, 18 predicted proteins | sample UWRJL209509C1_FD_179930 | JGI IMG/M metagenome (GOLD analysis project Ga0247816, IMG submission 179930) | Plant litter microbial communities from Arlington Agricultural Research Station in Wisconsin, United States - UWRJ-L209-509C-1 | ecosystem: Environmental > Terrestrial > Plant litter >...
GATCCACCAGGACCGGTCCGGGAAGCCGGCGTCCATGATCGCGCCGGCGCCGACGGCAAGCAGGATCGCCGCCCACAGGGGCAGGCCGGTGCTCCGCAGAGTAGCCATCTTCACTTCAACAGCCTATGCGACCGAGGAATACGCGACGATGCCGCGCCGGATGGAGTCCATCGCCACCCGTGCCGTGCGCCCGACCGGCCCGTCCGCCACGAGCGACAGCTGGTCGAGCAGGTCGATGGTCTGCTTGGTCCAGCGCACGAAGTCACCCGCGGCCATCTCGGCCTCTTCCAGCACCAGGCCCAGGGAGTCGCCCCTGGCCCACTTCCACATCGCCAGGCTCAGACCGCCGGCGAGGGGGTTGCTGCCGGGCAGCTTGTGATCGCGTTCCAGATCGTCCAGCTGGCTCCACAGCGTCTGAGTGGCGTCCAGGGCGGGCCGGAACGGACCCTTGGGCAGGTAGCGTTCGTCGGTCAACCCCTCGTCGCGGCGGGGCTCGAAGACCAATGCGCAGGCCATCGCGGCCAGGCTGGGCGCATCGAGGGAGTCCCAGAGGCCCCGGCGCAGCGACTCGGCGACGAGCAGGTCACGGTCGGCGTAGATGCGGCGCAGGATGCGGCCGCTCTCACTCAGCGTGACGGCGCGACCCTCGCCGGGCAGCAGATAGCCGAACCCGAGCAGCACATCGGTGACCCGGTCGAACACCCGCGCGACAGCCCCGGTGCGTGCGGTGATCTGGCTGGTCAGCGCCTCGGTCTCCCGGGTCAGCTTCCACCAGCGCTGTGCCCAGCGCGCGTGCGCCTCCCGGTCGGGGCAGCTGTGGCAGGGGTGCGAGCGCATCCGCTTGCGGAGGGCGGCGAGTTCCTTCTGACGCCGGTCCCGGCCGCGGGCGTTCGAGTCGGCGGCCGCGTTCTCCCGCTCGAGGTCGGACAACCGCCGACGGATGCCCGAGTATTCGGTGAAGTCGCCCAGGTGGCACGCCATCGAGGTGGCGTAGCCGTCGAGGGAGCTCTGCTGCTGGCGTACCCGGCGGGCCAGGTCGACGACGGCCCGGTCGGCCTGGAACTGCGCGAACGAGGATTCCAGCACCTCCCTGGTGCGTTCCCGGCCGAACTGGTCGATGAGGTTCACGGCCATGTTGTAGGTCGGTTTGAAGCTCGAGTTGAGCGGGTAGGTGCGACGCGAGGCCAGCGAAGCCACGGCCTGGGGGTCCAGGCCCTGCTGCCACTGGATGACGGCGTGCCCTTCGACGTCGATGCCCCGCCGCCCGGCCCGGCCGGTGAGCTGGGTGTACTCCCCCGGCGTGATCGGCACCCGGGCTTCGCCATTGAACTTCTCGAGCTTGTCCAAGACCACGGTGCGGGCCGGCATGTTGATGCCCAACGCCAGCGTTTCAGTCGCGAAAACGGCTTTGACCAGCTTCTTCTGGAAGAGTTCTTCCACGACTTCCTTGAACGCCGGCAGCATGCCGGCGTGGTGCGCGGCCACGCCGCGCTCCAGACCGTCCAGCCACTCCCAGTAGCCGAGCACGGCGAGGTCTTCGTCGAGCAGGGTGCGGCAGCGTTCGTCGACGATCTGCCGGATCTCGTCGCGTTCAGCGGTGTCGGTGAGGCGCACTCCGGCCCTGAGTACCTGTCGTACGGCCTGATCGCAGCCGACCCGGCTGAAGATGAAGAAGATGGCCGGCAGCAGGTGCTTGCCCTCCAGCATCCGCACGATCTCGGCGCGGTCCATGCGCCCCGAATCGCTTTGGGCGCGCTGTTGGTGGTACCGGTTCTGGTGCGACGACCCACGGCGTCCGCCGCCGGAGCGGTCCGGCACCGGACGACCGCCGAACTGGGCCAGTCGCACCAGCTCGGGGTTGACCCGGTGGGTGGCGGCCAGGCCGGAGGAGTCGAAGAGGTCGAGCATCTTGCTCTTGACCAGCACGTGCTGATCGAGGGGCACCGGGCGTTCCTCCGACACGATCACATCGGTATCGCCGCGAACGGCCTGCAGCCAGTCGCCGAATTCCTCGGCGTTGGACACCGTGGCGCTCAGCGAGACCATCCGCACCGACTGGGGCAGGTGGATGATGACCTCTTCCCACACAGCGCCACGGAAACGGTCGGCGAGGTAGTGCACCTCGTCCATGATGACGAAGGCGAGATTGACGAGCAGGTCGGAATCCGCGTAGAGCATGTTGCGGAGGACCTCGGTCGTCATCACGACGATCCGGGCGCCGGCGTTGACGTTGGTGTCGCCGGTGAGCAGGCCCACCTGGTCCGCGCCGTACTCGGCCACGAGCTCCTGGAACTTCTGGTTGCTCAGCGCCTTCATCGGCGCGGTGTAGAACACCTTCGCCGTGGGCTGCTGCATGGCCAGGAAGATCGCGAACTCGGCGACCACTGTTTTGCCCGCACCGGTGGGCGCGGCGACGAGCACGCTGTTGCCGGCCTCGAGGGACGCCCCGGCGGCGAGCTGGAAGGAATCCAGGTCGAAGCGGAGGCCCTGCCGGAAGGCCTCGAGTTTGGGCGTGCGCTCGCGCAGGCGTGCTGCCGTGTACCGGTCCGCCGGTGACTGAATATCGCTCATCTGGTGCGCTACAGCGCCATCTCCCGTTCGAGGGCGAGGGCGCGCTTGGCGGCGCGCCGATCGTGCAGGAGCGCGATGCCGTACGCGGCGAAATACAGAATGACCATCGGCACGGCGAGCATGAACATCGAGACGACGTCAGCGGCCGGGGTGGCGATGGCGGTGAAGAGGATGATCACCAGAATGGCCACCCGCCAGGACTTGATGATCGAGGCGGCGCTGATCACCCCGGCGAAGTTGAGCAGGACCACGAAGACCGGCAGCACGAACGCGACCCCGATCGCCACCAGGAGCTTGAGGGTGAAGTCCAGATAGTTCTGCGCGTTGATGAAGGCGGCGTCCTCCGGGGGCGCGAAGCTCGTCATGAGGCCGACCACCTGGGGCAGCACGTACCAGCCGGCGGCGCAGCCCGCGAGGAACAGAGGAACGGCGGTGAAGACGAATCCGTAGACGTACTTCTTCTCGCCTCTGGTGAGACCGGGCATCAGGAACGCGAAGATCTGGTAAAGCCACACCGGGCTGGATACCACCAGGCCGACGTAGAACGCGATCTTCAGCCGCAGGTCGAAGGCGGACGTGATGTCCGGGTAGTTGATCTGGGCATTCCGGTCCTGCGCCTCGATGATGGCGTAGATGGGTTGGCGCAGGGCGTCCCAAACGCCTTCGGAGAGCAGCCAGCCCAGGATGGCGCCGACGAGGATGCCGGCGGCGGCGCGGAACAGGCGCTTGCGAAGCTCGACAAGGTGCTGGCCGAGCGACATCGTGCCCGCACGGTTCGCACGCTTGGTGTCGCGTACGGCCACCGGCTTAGGGCTTCGTCTGGTCGCCCGGGCCGACGGGCCGTGTCGTACCGTCAGCGGAATCCGGGTGCACCGGTGAGCCGGCCTTGTCGGCAGGGTCGTCGACGGTGTCGCTCTTGATCTCGTTCTTGAAGATCTTCATCGACTGGCCGAGACTGCGGGCCAGGCCCGGGAGCTTCGGCGCGCCGAACAACAGCAGGATGACGACGAGGATGATCAGAAAGTGCCATCCGGTCAGATTGCTCAACATGAGGGTCGATCCTCTGGCTTGTGGGGAGTGTGTTGAAGTAGTTTACCCCGGTTGATTGAGAGATCCCGACGGGTAGCCCGCCGGTGTGCACGCACGATGCGGGCCTGATCGATCGCGGCCGCCAGCTCCCGGCGGTTCTGGAACACCGCCGCACGAAACGGCGCCCGCGGCAGGTCCGCGTCCAGGTCGAGTTCGGCCAGCTGGTCGCCGAGGTCCTCGAGTGCGCCGAAGGTGGCCATCAGCTTGCGGAAGAGGTGAACCGCGAACCACGCCAGCATCGCGATCAGCCCGGCGGCCAGCAGCGTCCAGATCAGAATCCAGGACCAGACCGGCATCAGCGCACGGCCTCGTCGTCACGGGCGGCCGGCGGCCCGGCCGGGGAATCGTACCTCGCGGCCCCCGCTGCGGCCCAGTCGGCCACGGTCTGCCTGGCGAGGCCGGGGTCGACCACGGTGACGACGCCGGCCAGGCCGGCGACGAGGCGTTTGAGGCCGTGGAAGTGCGACACGCGCACCTGTGCTCTGGAGAGACCGTCAGTGGTGGCAGGCCCGGCCGGGACGGGACCGTAGTCGGCCAGGAGTTCGAGGGCGGCCGCCGGCAACTCGATCGTGACGGTGAGGTCGTCCGCGGAGCCTTCGAACAGGGTATCCGGCAGCAGCGCCCCGTCGTCGTGGGAATCCGCTGGGACCTCGGTTGACCTGAGGTTGCTCATCCGGTCGAGCCGGAAGGTGCGCATGGCCTCGCGCAAGTGGCACCAGCCGCGCAGGTACCAGTCGTTGTCGACGGATTCGATGCGTAGCGGGTCGACACACCGGTGCTCGGCAGTGCCGCGTGAGTTCAGGTAGTCGAATTCCACCTGAGTGCCGGCTCGCACGGCTCCCTGGATCACCGAGATCGTGACATCGGCGTCGGTTCGTGACACGGCCAGCTGGCTGGGTACTCCGGTGGAGCTGCGAGTGAGCTTGGCCATCAGGGAGGCGATGGCGTCCCGGTCGCCGTTCTCGGGCAGGGCAGAGAGGTACTGCAGTCCGGCGATGAGTGCCGCGGCTTCCCTGGCCGAGAACCTCGGTGAGTCATCGATGGCGACCAGGTGGGTGAGCACGATGTTGTCGTTGTTCTCGAATTCGTCCCACTGGATGTCGAAGAGGTCGCCGTGCAGGTATTGCCGGGTCTCCCCCGGCACCCCGGACATGGCGATGAGGTTCACGGCATCCCGGACCCGCTGGGGGGTGACCCCGAAGTGGTCGGCGACGGCGGTCACGCTCACTCTGTCGTGGTCCATCAGGTACGGCACGAGAGACAGCAGGAAGGTGAGTTTGTCGGACGCTCCGAGGGCGGCGGGCTTGATGCTCATCGGCCGATCTCCATTTCCGGCAGGGGGGCGTGAGCGTCGCGCACCCGGCGCAGCCGGGCCAGCACCGCGTCGACCAGGGCGGGCGGGGAGAGCACAAAGACCTCGGGTCCGTAGCCGGCCAGCTCGTCGGCGAGGATGTTGGCGTCGGTGTAGTGCAGCTCGACGCTGTCGGCGGCGCTGCCGGGCCCGCCCCGCTTGCTCAGCCGCACCGCGGCATCCGAGCCGGGCTCGACCGTGATCACGGCGATCTGGGCCTGCCACAGCGCGTCGAGTTCGGCGAGGGCACGCTGGCCCTGGCCGTCGTCTGCAGGTGCGGCGCTGAGGCCGGGTACTGTCACGACGGGTCCGACGATCCGGGCCAGCAGGAACGTGCGGGTGGCGCCGGCGTCCTGGTCGGTGCCGTACAGGTGCCACCGGCCCTCGTGCAGCACCACGGCCAGCGGGGCGATGACCCGGCGGCGCGGGGAGCTCTCGCCAGGCTTGAGGTAGAGGAAGGCGACCACCTGGCGGCGGTCCATGGCCTTGCTCAGCGGTTCGAACGATGCCTCGCGGGCTCGCAGCGACGGCGCATAGCCGATCACCGGGTCGGTGGAGTCGATTCCCAGGGAGTTGAGCTTGGTGAGCGCCCGGCGGGACTCGGCCGAGAGTGAGCCCTCGCGCCAGACCGTCGCGGCCAGTTTGAGCAGCATGATCTCATCGGGCGAGAACGAGATGTCGGCCGGCAGGTCGTAGAGACCCTTGGGGATCCGGTACCGCAGATGATGATTGCTGCCGGGGTCGCCCTGCGACTCGATGGTCTCCAACGGGATGCCGAGCTCGCGGATGTCGTCTTTGTCGCGTTCGAACTGCCGCTCGAGGCTGGCGTTGTCACCGCCGACCCGGAACCGTTGCCGGTAGCCCTGCACCGTCGAGAGGATCTCGGTCTTGGTCAGGCCGATCTGGGTGGCGATGAGCGCGAGGACCAAACTGAAGAGGCGTTCCTCGACAGTGACGGGGTGCGTTTGTTCTGGGGTGGGCGACACATACGCGATTCTATCGGTGGTGCACTCGGTGGTTGGCCCGTCCCGCGGCGGACGCGGGACGGACCGGGCAGAGGTTAGTCGACGCCGAGGATGTCCACGACGAAGACCAGCGTGGAACCGGCCGGGATGGTGTCGGTCGCCTGATCGCCGTAGGCCTGGTCGGGCGGCAGCACCGCGACGATCTGCGAGCCGACGGTCTGGCCGATGAGGGCGTTCGCGAAGCCGGGGATCACACCGCCCTGGGTCTTGGACCCGTCCGCGGCCACGAACGCGGCCGGCGACCCGGCGGCCCAGCTGGAGTCGAAGACCTCCTTGGAGTCCCAGAGCACACCGGTGTACTGCACGGTGACGGTCGACCCCTCGGTGACGGTCTCGCCGTCGCCCTTCTTGAGCACGCCGACCTTGAGCTCGGTGGGCGGCTCGGCCGAGGGGATCGTGATGCCGGGGGTGCCGTCTTCCGCGAGGACCACGGCGGGCAGTCCCGCGACGGGCAGCTGGTTGGCGCCATCGGCGCGGGTGGGGTAGGACTTGACGACGTCGATCACGAACACGAGCGAGTCGTCGGCGGCCACGCCGATGTCGGCGTTGCCGCCGCCGGGGCCGAATGCATCCTCGGCCGACGCGACGACGGCGACCCTGGAGCCCACCTGGGCACAGAGGAGGCCGTCGGTCAGGCCGGTGAGGGTCTGGTCGTTCAGCACGAAGCTGGCCATGGATTTGCCGTCGTAGCTGCTCTCCTCGATGGCTTCGCCCGTGGTGGCGTTGAACACGCTGAGGTCGACCTGCACCTTCTGGCCCTCGACGAGACCGGGACCGGAGCCGTCGATGATCTCGCTGCGCTGGGTGGTCTTGGTCTTCAGCGGGGTGGGGAAGTCGACGGTCGGCGCGGACCCGAAGTCACCGGTCACCGACACCAGCTTGGAGGCGTCGCCGGAGGAGACCGGAGCCGTGCAGCCGGCGTCGGCAGAGCCGGGGCTGCACGCGGTCAGGGTAGCGAGCACCAGGCCGGCGGTTGCGATGAGTGCGGGAACTTTACGCACGGGTCCTCATTTCGATACGGGAGGCGGCACGGTGATGCCGTCGGTGACTGTGGGGGTGAGTGCTGGCAAAAACCGCTGGTGCGGGCGGCGGGCCTCGGCCCATCCTATCCGGCGTCGAGGTCCCGAGCCTTGGAGAGTGCTGCACCATTCTCGGCCGTGCGGTTACGCTTGCGCATCACTTTGGCGCTCACCGACCTTTCGCCCAGTGCGCCGGGGGTCCACAGCTCGACATCGGCATCGCTGAAGTCGGTCTTGGAGGGGCGGCGTTTGAGCTCGGGCAGGATCGTGTCCGGCGCGAGGCGGCGTGCGGTGATGAGGAAGCCGGTGTGGCCGATCATGCGGTGATCGGGCCGCACGGCGAGGCCTTCCACGTGCCAGCCGCGCACCATGGTCTCGTGCGAGTCGGGGTTGGTGTAGTTGCCGGTGGCACGGATGGCCTCGGCGACCCTGGACAACTGGGTGACCGTGGCCACGTAGCAGAGCAGCACTCCCCCGGGCTTGAGCGCGGCGGAGACCACGTCGATGCACTCCCACGGCGCCAGCATGTCGAGCACGACGCGGTCGACGGACTGGGAAGGCCGGGTCTCGGGCAACGTGTCGGCGAGGTCGCCGAGGGTGATCGACCAGTTCTGCGGGTCGTGGCCGAGGAAGGTCGCGACGTTGGAGCGCGCCACGTCGGAGAACTCCTCACGACGTTCGAACGAGGCCAGGTGACCGGCCGGCCCGATGGCGCGCAGCAGCCAGAGCGACAGGGCACCGGAGCCCACGCCGGCCTCGACCACGGTGGCGCCGGGGAAGATGTCGGCCTGGGCGAGGATCTGGGCGGCGTCCTTCGGGTAGATGATGGCCGCGCCGCGCGGCATGCTCATGACGAAGTCGATCAGCAGCGGGCGCAGCGCGAGGTGTTCCACGCCCACGTTGTTGGTCACCACGGAGGCGTCGGGCAGGCCGATGATGTCGTCGTGCTCGAGGATTCCCCGGTGGGTGTGGAACGTCTTGCCCGGTTCGAGGGTGATGGTGTTCAGCTTGCCCTTGGGGCCGGTCAGCTGCACTCTGTCGCCGGCGCGGAACGGTCCGCTGTTCTGGATGACCTGGTTGTCGCTCATGCGTGTGTTGCGTCCTTGGGTGTGGTGGGGCTGGAAAGGGAAGATCGTTTGGACCGGTAGACCTCGGTGAGCGTGGCCAGCGAACTGCCGGTCAGGCTTTGCACCAGTGTGTAGTGCTCGCTCGCTTCGAGCGGCACCATGTGCGGCACGGCGATGACGACGGCGCCGGAGGCGACGGCCGCGGCCACGCCGGGCAGGGAGTCTTCGATGGCGACGCAGTGCACGGGGTCGACACCCAGGGTGCCGGCTGCCGTGAGGTAGGCCTCCGGATGCGGCTTGCTCTGCTGCACCATGTCCCCAGAGATGATGGTGGTGAAAGCGTCGAAGCCGACGATGGCGCTGATCTGGCGCGCCATCCGCTGTTCGGACATGGTCACCAGGGCCATCGGCACGCCCGCGCCGTGCAGCTCGGTGAGCAACTCGTGCGCTCCGGGACGCCACGGCACGCCGGCAGAGGCGAGCTGTTCCTGCACCCGGGTGGTGAGCCTGTCGACGATGGCCTCCGCGCTGAGATTGACACCGCGGTTCTGCAGGATGGCCGCGGAACCGAGCAGCCCTGAGCCGACCAGGAGCATGGCGTCGGTGTGCGTCCACACCCCGCCGAACGACTCCACGAGCTCGTGTTCGGCCCGCATCCAGTACGGTTCGGTGTCGACCAGGGTGCCGTCCATGTCCCAGAGGACGGCTGCCGGTGGGGCTGAGTGTGTTGGGTTCGGTGTCACGGGGTTCAAGTTTAGGGGGCACCGCCTATCCTTGAAGGAGGTCACCCAGTTCTGGAGGCCGGAATACACGAGGTTTTAAAGAGTGACAGACGGCAATGGGTTCCTCAGCGGGCGTCTCCTGGTGGTCGCCTTCGAAGGCTGGAACGATGCGGGTGAAGCCGCAACGGGGGCCGCGAGCACGCTGAAGGACCTTCTCGACGTCGAGGAGGTCAAGCGGATCGACCCCGAGCTCTACTTCGATTACCAGTTCAACCGGCCGACGATCTCCACCGACGAAGACGGCCAGAGGGTCATCGAATGGCCCAGCGCCGTCATGTACGGCCCCGTCGTTCCCGGAGCCAGCGGGATTCCGCTGGCCGAGGATGCGCAGCTCAAGGTGAGCGGCACCAACGCCGGGAACATCTACCTCTTGATCGGCACGGAGCCCTCGCGCAGCTGGAAGAGCTTCGCGTCCGAGATCCTGGACTCCGTGCTCGCCGCTGACGTCAGCGGGATCGTCTTCCTCGGTGCGATGCTTGCGGATGTGCCGCACACCCGGCCGATCTCGATTTTCGTGTCCAGCGACAACCCCGAGGTGCGCGCCGAACTGCAGATCGAACGCAGCAGCTACGAGGGCCCGGTCGGCATCCTGAGTGTGCTGGCCGCCGCGGCCGAGACCGTGGGTATCCCCAGCCTCTCCATCTGGGCGTCGGTGCCGCACTACGTGCACAACGCCCCGTCGCCGAAGGCCATGCTCGCCCTGATCGACAAGCTCGAGGAGATCATCGACGTCGTGATTCCCCGTGGCGACCTGGTCACCGACGCCTCGGAGTGGGAGACCGGCATCGACGCCCTCGCCGCCGAGGACGAGGAGATGGCCGCGTACATCGGCCAGCTCGAGCAGGCCAGGGACACCGTCGACTCACCAGAGGCGAGCGGGGAAGCCATCGCCCAGGAATTCGAGCGGTACCTGCGCAAGCGCGGCGACGGCAGGGACGGCTGGGCCGACGGCCGGCAGGGTCCGGGCCCTGAGCCCCGCCAGCCCTAGGACCCGACCCCGTGTGACGCGCAAGCGGCGCGCTCCTTAGAGCTGCACGCCCAGAAGCGCGTGCACCGCGCCGGCGATCAGCGCCGGGTCGTCGACCCCGGCCGACACCGCGGCATCCACCGCGGCCAGGGCACCCCGGGTGTCGAGGTCGTTCACCAGGGCCGCGCGCATGCGGTCGACGACGGCCGTGGCCGACTCCTGGGCGATGCCGGCGGCGACGGCCGCGGGAACGGCGATCGGACCGAAGGCCAGTGTCCAGGCGGCCAGCCGGGCTTCGGCGTCGTCGAGTTGCCCGGCGGTCCACTCCCAGTCGGTGCGGTAGTGCTGCGCCAACAGGGCCAGGCGGATCGCCCGCGGGTCGCTGCCGCCTGCCCGCAGCCTGGAGACGAGGACCAGGTTGCCGAGCGACTTGCTCATCTTCTCGCCCTGGTAGGCGACCATGCCGGTGTGGCTGTAGACCTTCGCCAGCGGATGCCCGGACAACGCCGCGGCGTGCCCGGCGCTCATGTCGTGGTGGGGGAAGATCAGGTCGCTGCCGCCACCCTGCACCGTGAAGTCGGTTCCGAGTTCGGCCAGGGCGATGACCGAGCACTCGATGTGCCAGCCGGGGCGGCCGGCGCCGACGGGTGACTCCCAGGCCGGCTCTCCCTCGCGGGCGGCGCGCCAGAGCAGCGGGTCGAGCTTGTCGCGCTTGCCGGCGCGGTCGGGGTCTCCCCCGCGTTCGGCGAACAGGGCGAGCATGGTGTCCTCGTCGAGGTTGCTCTCCTCGCCCAGGGTCCAGGGCGCCTGGCGCTCGGCCGCACGAATGTCGAAGTAGAGGTCGGCTCCGGGGCCGTCGGGGGTCGGCAGGGCATCCGGCGTGGCCACCCGGTAGGCCAGGGCGGACTGGCGCAGTTTCAGCACGGCGGCGCTGATGTCATCGATGACATCGGTGACGGCCACGAAGTCGTTGGGCGGGATGATGCCCAGTGCTTCCATGTCGGCCCGGAACAGGTCGGTCTGCTCGGCGGCGAGGACGCGCCAGTCAACGCCGGTGGCCGTGGCCCGCTCGAGGAGCGGGTCGTCGACATCCGTCACGTTCTGCGCGTAGTGCACCCGATAGCCGCCGTCCAGCCACACCCGCTGCAGGGTGTCGAAGGCGAGGTAGGTGGCGGCGTGGCCGAGGTGGGTGGCGTCGTACGGCGTGATGCCGCAGACGTACAGCCGGGCCACGTCGCTGGGCTTGGCTTCGACGATCGCGTCCGTCGCCGTGTCGTGCAGGCGCGGAGCGTCTGACCTTCCCGGGATCGACGGGATGAGGGGTTGTGACCAGGCGCGCATGCTTCCAGCCTAACTAGGCGGCGATGGTGTTCGTGCCGAGCAGGATCATCACGACGACGCCGAGCGCGATGCGGTACACGACGAACGGCATGAAGCTGCGCTTGGAGATGTAGTTCATGAAGAACCCGATCACGAACAGCGCCACCACGAACGCCACGACGGTGGCGACCAGGGTCTCGAGCGGGCCGAACAGCTCAGGGGTGCAGTTCGCGGCAGCCGCGACGCAGGGGTCCTTCACCGACTTGTAGATCTGGTAGAAACCGCTGCCGAGCACGGCGGGGATGGCGAGCAGGAACGCATAGCGGGCGGCGGCGGCACGTTCGTAGCCCAGGAACAGGCCGGCGGTGATGGTGCCGCCGGAGCGGGAGACGCCGGGGATGAGCGCCAACGCCTGCGCGAAGCCGAAGATGACGCCGTGACCGACGGTGATATCGCCGAGCTTGCGGCGTTTGGCGCCGACGTAGTCCGCGACACCCAGCAGCACTCCGAAGGCGATCAGCATGATCGCCGTGACCCAGAGGTTGCGCAGGGACGTTTCGATCTGGTCCTGGAAGAGCAGGCCGAGAATGACGATGGGCAGGGTGCCGAGGATGATCAGCCAGCCCATACGGGCATCCGGATCGCTCTGCGGCACCTTGCCGACCAGGGACTTCGCCCACTGGCCGATGATCCGCACGATGTCGCGCCAGAAGAAGATCACGACGGCCGCTTCGGTGCCGATCTGCGTGATCGCGGTGAACCGGGCGCCCGGGTCCTCGCCGGTGCCGAGGAACTGGCCGACGATGCTGATGTGGGCGCTGGAGGAGACCGGCAGGAATTCGGTCAGTCCCTGAACCAGGCCCAGGATGACCGCGTTGATGAAGTCCACGTAATACTCGTTTCGTGTGTGCTGTGTCTGGCCGGGTACGCGTCGTGAGCTAGTACGTCGTCGGGCTAGTAGGTCGACAGCAGATCGGTCAGAACCGTCCTGCCAAACACTAATGCGTCCAGCGGCACCCGCTCATCAACGCCGTGGAACAGTGCGGGAAAATCCAAATCCGCTGGGAGCTTCAGCGGAGCGAAGCCGTATCCTTGGATGCCCAGCTTGCTCAGCGCCTTGTTGTCGGTGCCGGCCGGCATCAGGTACGGCAGCACCGGTGCCCCCGGGTCGTGGGTCTCGAGGGTCTGAACGATCCGGTCGATCAGAGGGCCGGCGAACTCGGTCTCCAGGCCGACGTCACGGTGCATCACGACGATCTCGATGTCCGGTCCGACCAGTTCGGCCAGTTCGGCCAGGACGGCGTCTTCCTCGCCGGGCAGGGAGCGCACGTCGATGAGAGCCTCGGCCCGGTCCGGAATGACGTTGTGCTTGTACCCGGCCGTGAGGACGGTCGGGTTCATGGTGGTGCGGAGGCTGGCCTGGATGAAGCCGGAGGCGGTGCCCGTGGCCAGGGCCAGTTCGTCAGGCCCCATCGACTGCGGCTCCACGCCGAGGATCCGGGCGATCTCGGAGAGCAACTGCCTGGTGGTGTTCGTCAGGCGGATCGGCCACTGCCGGCGACCGACCTTGGCGACGGCCTCGGCCAGTCGGGTGATGGCGTTGTCGGTCACCAACCGTGAACCGTGACCGGCCGGGCCGTGCGCGACGAGCTTGAGCCAGATGAGAGCCTTCTCACCCGTCTGCAGCAGATAGGCCCGCTCGCCGCCGATGCTGATCGAATACCCGCCGACCTCGCTGATCGCCTCCGTCGCTCCCGCGAACAGGTCAGGGCGGGTGTCCACCAGGTAGTGCGAGCCGAACACTCCCCCGGCCTCCTCGTCGGCGAAGAACGCCACGACGAGGTCACGCTCGGGTTGGCCGCCGGCAGCGAGCACATCGCCGAGGGAGGCGAGGATCATCGCGTCCATGTTTTTCATGTCCACGGCGCCACGGCCCCAGAGCATGCCGTCTTTGATCTCACCGCCGAACGGGTCCACCGACCAGTTCGCCGGTTCGGCGGGCACCACGTCGAGGTGGCCGTGCACCACCAGGGCGCCCTTGGCCGGGTCACGGCCGGGCACCCGGGCCACCACACTGGTGCGGCCGGGCTGTGAGTCGAACAGCTCGGGCGTCAGGCCCAGGGCGCGGAGTTTCTCGGCCACGTATTCGGCGGCATCCGTCTCGCCGTTGGAGCGGCCCTCACCGTAGTTGGTGGTGTCGAACCTGATCAGGTCGCGGGCGATCTCGGCGGTCAGGTCGAGAGCGTCGGCCGGAGCTGGTGTGGGGACGGCTGCAGTCATGCAGTTCACGCTACCGGGCATCCAGGCGGCTCCGCCCCCTGCCGGCAGCCGGAGGCGTGCTGGAGCCGTCCAGGGTGCAGGTGGAGCGCACCGGTGTCCGGACGGGCTCTGGATCCGTGCTAAGTTATTCCCCGGCAGCAAAACATAACTGCGGCCGAAAACATCCAGTCCGGGTGGCGGAAATGGTAGACGCGCTAGCTTGAGGTGCTAGTGCCCGTATAGGGCGTGGGGGTTCAAGTCCCCCCTCGGACACGGAGATTGTTGGTAAGACAGCAGTCAACGAGAACTGGTTGAGACAGTTCACGGGCCGGATCATTAGATCCGGCCCTGTCTCGTTTAAGCGATGAATTCTTCGGCCCCGCGTGCGGCCGGAAATTGCCCTGACCTCTCCCCCGCTGTCGGCTCGCGGAGCGCCGGTGGTGCCGTGCCACACACGGGTACTCGTGGCCCGTTCCTGCTGCTAGAGTCATCCCAAGCGTCCGTGAGAGCGCTCTCATTGAGACTAGGCCCGGCTGTGACGGCGGATTCAGGATGTTGAATCGCCACCACATCCGGTCCGTTCAAACCGAAAAGGTGCACGCATGAAGTTCGGCCACTTCGACGACGAAGCCAGGGAATATGTCATCGAGACCCCGTTGACCCCCTACCCGTGGATCAACTATCTCGGCAGCGAGGACTTCTTCTCGCTGGTCTCCCACACGGCGGGCGGGTACACCTTCTATAAGGACGCCAAGATGCGTCGTCTGACCCGCTACCGCTACAACGACATCCCCACCGACTCCGGCGGGCGTTACTTCTTCATCAAGGACGGCGACGACGTCTGGACATCCAGCTGGCTGCCGATGAAGAAGGACCTCGACTTCTTCGAGACCCGGCACGGCATGGGCTACACCCGCATCACCGGTGAGCGCGGGGGGCTGCGCGTCTCCACGCTGTACTTCGTGCCTCTGGGTGAGACGGCGGAGGTGCAGAAGGTGACCATCACCAACACCTCCGACACCGTCAAGACCTTCTCCCTCTTCTCGTACCTCGAGTTCTGCCTCTGGAACGCCCAGGACGACCAGACCAACTACCAGCGCAACCTCTCCATCGGCGAGGTCGAGGTGGACGGCAGCGCCATCTATCACAAGACCGAGTACCGCGAACGGCGCGACCACTATGCCGTCTACGGGGTGAACGCCGAGATTGCCGGCTTCGACACCGACCGGGAGACCTTTGTGGGGCTCTACGAGACGCTGGCCGAAGCGAAGGTGCCGCACGCCGGCGCGAGCGCGAACTCGATCGCGTCGGGCTGGTACCCGATCGGCTCGCACCAGGTCGACTCGACCCTGCAGCCCGGCGAAAGCCGCGACCTGGTCTTCGTGCTCGGTTACGTGGAGAACAACGCCGAAAACGGCGAGGAGAAGTGGGCCGACGACGCCAAGCAGGTCATCAACAAGACCCGGGCCCAGGCGCTGCTCGCGCGGCTGTCAACCACGGAGGCCGCAGACGCCGCCTTCGACGCCCTCGGCGTCTATTGGACCGACCTGCTCTCCGCCTACACTGTCACGTCGCCCGACGACAAGCTCAACCGGATGGTCAACATCTGGAACCAGTACCAGTGCATGGTGACGTTCAACATGAGCCGCTCGGCGTCGTACTTCGAAACCGGCATCGGTCGCGGAATGGGCTTCAGGGACTCGACCCAGGACATCCTCGGCTTCGTGCACCTGATTCCGGACCGCGCCCGCGAACGCATCCTCGACATCGCCGCCACCCAGCTGCCGGACGGGTCGGCGTATCACCAGTACCAGCCGCTCACCAAGCGCGGCAACAACGAGCTCGGCTCGGGATTCAATGACGACCCCGCGTGGCTGATCATCGGGGTGGATGCCTACCTCAAGGAGACCGGCGACTACACGATCCTCGACGAGGTGGTGCCGTTCGACAACAACGACGCCCTCGCCGAGACCCTGTACACCCACCTGACCCGGTCGTTCGAGTTCACCCTGAACAACCTCGGCCCGCACGGTCTGCCGCTGATCGGGCGCGCCGACTGGAACGACTGCCTGAACCTGAACTGCTTCTCCACCACCCCGGGCGAGTCGTTCCAGACCACCGAGAATCAGGCCGGCGGGGTGGCGGAGTCCACCTTCATCGCCGCGCAGTTCGTTCTGGCCGCCGGCCAGTACGCCACGATCGCGGAGCGCGGCGGCGACACCGTGCAGGCCGACAAAGCCCGCACGGCCGCTGCCGGGATGAGCGAGGCGTTGCTGACGCACGGCTGGGACGGCGACTGGTTCCTGCGCGCCTACGACTTCTACGGCAACAAGGTCGGCACCTCAGAAGACACCGAGGGCCAAATCTGGATCGAGCCGCAGGGCTTCGCCGTTCTCGCCGGTGTCGGTGTCGAGCACAACGCCGACGGCACCCCCGTGCAGACCAGCCCGGCCTTCCGCGCCCTCGACTCGGTGGACCGGCTGCTCGGTTCCGACCACGGCCTGGTGCTGCAGTACCCCGCCTACCGGAGCTATCGCATCGAACTGGGTGAGGTGTCGACGTATCCCCCGGGCTACAAGGAGAACGGTGGCATCTTCTGCCACAACAACCCGTGGGTGATCATCGGTGAAACCGTGCTCGGCCGGGGCGCGAAGGCGTTCGACCACTACCGCAAGATCGCCCCGGCGTACCGGGAAGAGATCTCAGAGGTGCATCGCACCGAGCCGTACGTGTACGCGCAGATGATCGCGGGCAAGGAAGCGGTCAGGCACGGCGAGGCCAAGAACTCCTGGCTCACCGGCACGGCGGCGTGGAACTTCGTGACGGTCTCCCAGTACCTGCTGGGTGTGCGCACGGACTATGACGGCCTCGTCGTGGACCCGCAGATCGGACCGGACGTCGCTGAGTTCACCGTCACCAGGCGGGCGCGGGGCGCCACCTATGTGATCACCGTGGCCAACTCGGGGCGTGACGGCTCCCGCGCCAGCCTCGAGGTGGATGGCGTGGCGATCGAGGGCCGTACCGTGCCGTACGCCCCGGCCGGCGCGACAGTGCAGGTGCGCGCAACGCTGTAGCAACAAAGCAGACTGAGGGCCGGATCTCGCGATCCGGCCCTCAGTCGGTTCAGCACCGGGTCAGGCTGCGGAGACCGCGACCTCGCCCGCCGGAGCGCCGACGCTGCCGAAGGTCAGGCGCCGGTTGGCGATCTTGTCGGTGAAGAACCTGTCGTGGCTGACCACGACGACGGCGCCGGGAAAATGCACCAGCGCCCGCTCCATCACCTGGGTGCTGGACATGTCCAGGTGGTTGGTGGGCTCGTCCAGGAGCAACACCGAGGCGCCGGAGAGCAGGCACTGCGCCATCGCCACGCGGGCCTTCTGACCGCCGGAGAGGTTGCCGATCTTCTGCTTGAGGTCGGCCTCGGAGAACTGGAACATGGTGAGGAACCGGTTCACCGACTTCTTGGTGGCCGTGAACGCCAGGCTGCCCTCGAGCGCGTTGACGGCGTGACTGACGGTGTCGGTGTCGTCCAGCTCGGCGAGCACCTGGTTGTAGGAGACCATGCCGGCGCCCTTGGCCCAGTCCACGTGGCCGTGATCGGCGGATTCCTCACCGGTGAGCACCCGGAGCAGGGTGGTCTTCCCGCTGCCGTTGGCGCCGAGCACCACGATGCGGTTGCCGCGGCGGATCTCGAAGCTCAGGTCGTTGAACAGCACCTTGTCGCCGTAGGCCTTGCTGAGCATCTCCACCCGGCAGAGCACATCCTTGATGTGCAGGCCGCCGTAGATCTCGGTGATGATCTTGTCGACCGGCCGCGGCGTGCGGGACTTCTTGATGGTGGCCAGCTGGCTGCCGAGCTTGCGGCTGGCGGCCTTCTGCGCCTCGCGCCGGTCGGCGATGCCCTCGGACTCGAAGGCGAGGAGCTCGGACTCGTGCACGAACTGCTGCTCGAGGGTCTTCAGCCGGAACTGCTTCTGCACCACGTATTCGCCGAAGTTGCCGGGGTACTCGTGCAGGTGGAAGTTCTCCAGTTCGATGATCCTGGTCACCACGGAGTCCAGGAAGGTGCGGTCGTGCGAGACGATCACGGCGGCGCCGTTGAAGTCGCGGAACCAGGTCTCCAACCATTCCACCCCGGCCACGTCGAGGTAGTTGGTGGGTTCGTCCAGCAGCAGAACATCGGGCGCTTCGAGCAGGATCTTGGCCAGGGCGGCGCGGTTGCGCCAGCCGCCGGAGAGCTCGTCGATGGTGCAGGTGCGGTGTGCCTCGTCGAAGCCCAGAACGGTCAGCGCCTTGTCGATCCGGCGCGGGTAGTCCCAACCGTCGAGCCGGTCCATGTCGGCGAACAGCTCAGACTGCCGGTGGATCAGCCGGTCCAGCTCTGCGCTGGCCGACGAATCGGCGGCGATCGCGGCGTCGATCGAGGCGAGCTCCGCCTCCACGGCCTTGATGTCGACGAACAGGGCGTCCAGCACCTGGGTGATGGTCTCCGCACCGTTCAGTTCGGAGAACTGGGAGAAGTAACCGATCTTCACCCCGTCGTCGACGGTGACAGTGCCGGCGTCCGGCGTCACCTGGCCGAGGATCAGCTTGATCAGTGTGGTCTTTCCCGACCCGTTGCGGCCGATCATGCCGACCCTGTCGCCCGGTTCGAGCCTGAAGAAGGTCTCGCGGAGCACCTGGGTGTTCTCGAAACGCACACTGACGTCGTTCAGCCTGATCAAACTCATGGATGCTGCACTCTCGCGGGTAGGTCGGGGAACCGCTGCCGACTGGCGCGGCTTCTGGACGGTGGTCTGGGTCTGCTGGCGGGTCAGTCGCTGTGTTCGGCGGCGTCGACGATGCCGATGAAGCGGCTGCCGATACCGTCGACCTCACGGCGGCTGAGGCCTGCCGCGGCCGCCGGCAGCTCGTCGTAGCCGTGGTGGTCACAGGTGAGATAGCTGAACGTCGGCCACCACTTCTTCGGTCGCGCCGCCTCGGTGAAGCCACACACGCTGCAGGTCAGTTCGATCCAGACGGGCTTCTTGCCGGTGCGGTTGGCCCGCGACTGCACCAGCCAGGCCGGCGGGTTCGTTTCGATCTCGGCGAGCTGAGCCTCGGTCATCCGGCTGGGCAGGTCGTGGCGCTGGGCCATCTCGAGGGGAATGTCGAGGCGAAGCGCTGCCTCTCGTCTGGTAATCATCACCTCCAACGATAGGCGGTGGCGGCCCGGCTCCGGGCCGCACCGGGAACTGGTTCAATGAACCATGCCAGAAATCAGCTCCCCGCTCGGCCTGCTCCTTGATGTTGACGGCCCCATCGCCAGTCCGGACACCCGAACCATCAATACGCCGAGCATCATCGCCGACCTGATCACCCTGGCCGGTGCGAACGTGCCGATCGGCTTCATCACCGGCAGGTCGGCGCAGTTCATCAGCGAGCAGGTGGTGACCCCGCTGGTTACCGCGGGACTGCCGAGCCGGATGCGCATGTACGGGGTGTGCGAGAAGGGTGCCGTATGGTTCCCCATCACCGACGCCGGCATGGGCGACGTCGTCGTGGACGACAGTGTGGCCCTGCCGGCTGCGGTGGCGGGCCGCATCCGCGCCCTGGTCGCCACCGACTACGCCGACACCATGTTCTTCGACGAGACCAAGCTAGCCATGGTCTCGGTCGAACAGCGAACGGATGTGGACAGGGCCGTGTACCACGCCGCGCAGGCCTCATTCGAGGCGGCGGCCTACGCGATCATGGTCGAACACGGACTGGGTGTGCGCTTCGGCGACACGGTCTCCCCCGATGCGAACAGTGCGGTGCCGTTCCGCATCGACACCACGATCATCTCCACCGACATCGAATCGGTGGACCTGGACAAGGACCACGCCGCCGAACGCGCGCTGGCCTTCTTCGCCCAGGGCGGTCCGCTCCCCCGTCTGTGGCGCTCGGTGGGCGATTCGCGCAGCGACTACCTGATGGCCGATCACCTGCACGCGGCCGGCTATGACGTGGCGCACGTGGATGTGCGTCCGGCCGACGGCATCCTGGACCGCCCGTATCGCGTGATCGTGGAGGGCGACCTCATTCACGACGAAGCCGGCGCCGCATTCCTGGGCTATTGGGTGAAAAAGCTCGGCCTCGCCGAGGCCGTCTCCGTCTGAGGCCGGTCGGTGCGGCCCAGGCCGGGCCGCGCGGCCGCCTAGTCTTCGACGAAGCGGATGCCGTTCTGCAGGGTGCTGCGCAGCTCGAACACCTTCTCGAAGCTGCCCCGCTCCATGCCGGCGATGCCGTCGCGCAGCACCTGCACCAGCCGGGACCGCGGGATCACCACGACCATGGGGCGCCGGCCGCGGCCGGGCAACGACAACGGTTCAGCAACCGCCTCGTCGGGAGCCACCACGATCAGCGCCGTGAACCGCACCCGCAACGACTTCGCCAGGATCCGGGCGGCCGAGGCGAACTCGTCCACCGGCTCCTCGCCGGGCTCGAGGGCGTCGCCGATCAGTTCGCCGCGCTTGAGCAGCACCGGGGACCCCCAGTCCTCGGAGAGGATCGCGAACAGCCCGGCCGGACCGAGCACGACGTGGTCGATCTTCTCGACGTCGTCGCGGGTCGCGATGTCGTGCCAGGCGGTGTAGCCGATGCCGAGGCCGGAGATCAGCTGGGCGGTGGATTCCTCCGCGAGGGCCTTGGCCAGGCGGTGCCGGATCTCCCGCGGCGCCGAGCGGATCAGGTCGGGGGCGTACGGGTCCTCGATGACGGTGCCGCGTCCGGCCCATTCCCGCAGCAGAGCCAGGTAGCGCTGGCGGGAGTGGCCGCCGGGGTGGCCGTGCATCCGTGCCTTCATCCCCGAGGAGGACGTGCGTGGCTCGTGGCCGCGACCGGTGCCGCCCGTGCCGCTCGTCCCGGTGGCGCCGGCGGAGTACGCGGTCTCCGGGTACCGGGCGCCGTCGTACGCTGCGCGGGATTCCGGGCTGCCGATGCGCTCCCAGGCCACCTGGACGGCGTGGAAGGACGCGGCGCTGCCGCCGACATCGGGGTGGGACTGGCGGAGCTTACGGCGATAGGCGCGGCGGAGTTCCTCGTCGGTCACCGACGGGCTCACGCCGAGCACCTCGTAGGGGCTGGCTGCGGCCGGACTCTCTGACATTCGTGCGATCTCTTTCGGCCTGGAACGGGCATGTTACTTCGGCCCCAAGCTTAACCAGCGTTGCTGGCATCTCGCCGACACCGGTTTCCCGGTCAACTCCGCGCCGCACCGAATCCGTCTGGGCGCCGGATTCGTGCGACGATCAGCGAGTGAACACATCAGCTCTCGTTCCCCGGGCGCACCGCTCCAGCACCCGGCTCCTCGTCATGGCGGCCGTCGGTCTGCTCGCGGGACTGGCCACCGGCCTGCTCGACAACTGGCTGTTGGCGCCGGCGACAGGCTGGGCGGCCGCCGCGGTGCTCTACATCGGCTGGGTG
>Ga0247816_10000541_pt1 | contig 20869 bp, 19 predicted proteins | sample UWRJL209509C1_FD_179930 | JGI IMG/M metagenome (GOLD analysis project Ga0247816, IMG submission 179930) | Plant litter microbial communities from Arlington Agricultural Research Station in Wisconsin, United States - UWRJ-L209-509C-1 | ecosystem: Environmental > Terrestrial > Plant litter >...
TTGATTAACTAACTCTAAGCCATCATCATAATCCGTTTCAATTCTATTAATATTGGTAAAAATATGATCTTCAATAATTTCTATTAGCGATAAGAATAGTGCTGTTTTATTACTAAAATGCCTATAAACAATAGCTTCAGATATATTAATCTTTTTAGCCACGACAGCAATACTAATTTTATCTACATTAGGTTCAGTTAATAAATCTATTAAAGATCTTAAAATTTGCTGTTTTCTTTGATGCGGTTTTACTCGTTTATTAGCTGATTTTATAATATTTAAAGGATTTTCTTTAGAGGTAAAATCTAAGCCGAAATTATCATCATATATAGGATAATTATTCATTATAACTCCTTTAAAAGCCTAAATTTTAGCACCAAAATTTGGATCATTTTTATCAAAATCTACAACATCTTTACTATTGGTTTTGTCATGTTTGATTAAATCTTCACGCTTTACCCCAAGCCACATAGCAATTGCAGCTGCGACAAAAACTGAAGAATATATACCAAATAAAATACCAATAGTTAAAGCTAGAGCAAAATAATGTAAAGATGTACCGCCAAATATTAACATGCCTAAGACCATTAATTGAGTAGAACCATGAGTTATAATAGTACGGCTAATAGTAGATGTAATAGCATTATTTATTATATCTATGGTATCCATTTGTCTATATTTTTTAAAATTTTCACGAATTCTATCAAAAATCACTACAGACTCATTAACAGAATAGCCTAAAATAGCTAAAATAGCTGCTAAAACCGATAGCGAAAATTCCCATTGAAAAAATGCAAAAAACCCTAGAATAATTACAATATCATGTAAATTGGCTATAATGCCTGCAATAGCAAACTTCCATTCAAATCTAAATGATAAATATGCAATAATTCCAATAATTACAAAAGCTAAAGCTTTTAAACCATCAACTGCTAATTCTTTGCCAACTTGAGGTCCTACAAAACTTGTACTAGCTAAAATTACATCTTTATCAGATATTTTTAATTTATCTACAATAATCTGACTTTGCTCAGCTGAAGATAAAGTTTGACCTTGTTTATTTTTTTGCAGTGGAACACGAATAATCACATCTCTAGAAGAACCAAAATTTTGTACTTGAACTTCACTATAGCCTAAATTTGAAATAGTATTACGTATCTTTTCTACAGGTGCTGTTTGTTGATATTTTAGCTCCATTAACGTACCGCCAGTAAATTCTATAGATAAGTGCAGCCCTCTATGCAGTATAAAAAAAAGAGCTAAGGCAAAAGTAAGAAATGAAATTAAATTAAAAATCAATGCATGACGCATGAAAGGAATATCCTTCTTTATACGAAAAAATTCCATAATAATCCTTGTTTATTGATGATGAGATTGTAGCACTATATATATAAAATCGCAATTTAGTGTATTTTAATTACATAATTTTAATTTTATTAGTGAATAAAAAAAATAAATATTATATTATGTTAATATGAGTTCTTATAATTATAGAAAACCATAATTATGGCTAAGTATAATATAAACTCCTATAACATTTTAGTTAAAAATCAAGGTGTTTTGTCTAAGAATTAGTATTCATGCAAAAAATTAACCTTTTGTGACAATTACCTACAGACAAAACTAAAAAAGGCTCCTATTATGAATATAAGAGATGATAATTGTTTTATAAGCAAAAACCAGCCAGATGTATTAGAACAACCAAAAATAGATATACAACCTAAAACAGTGCTTACAGAGCCTGGAAGATATAAGGTTATTATGCTAAATGATGATTACACACCAATGGATTTTGTAATTATGTTGTTAAAGCGTTATTTTTACAAGCAACAAGATCAAGCTGTAGAGATGATGTTCGAAATACATAAAAATGGAAAAGCGATTTGTGGAATTTTTACTAAAGATATCGCTCAAACAAAGATATGGCAAGTTACGCAGCATGCGAAACAAGAAGGTCATCCATTAACCTGTATATTGGAGGCTGTATGATTACACCAACACTCGAGGCTATCATTCATAATATTTTTGCAGATGCAAAAAGTACAAGACATGAATTTGTGACTATTGAGCATTTATTACTAGGGCTATTACAAGAAGAAACGGCTAAACAAACTTTATTAGCCTGCGGCATGAATATTCAATTATTACATAATGAATTAGTAAAATTTCTAAAAGATAATGTTCCTGTAGCGCCAGATGATATACAAGACTTGCATACCCAGCCTACTTTGGGTTTTCAAAGAGTATTGCAGCGGGCTATTATGCATATCCAAAGTTCAGGTAAGGTTGAAGTTACAGGAGCTGATATTTTAGTAGCTATGTTTAGCGAAAAAGATTCTCACGCTGTGTATTTTATGCAGCAGCAAAATATTAACCGCTTAGATATTGTTAATTATTTAAGTCATGGTATTAGTAAAAAAACAACCATGGCATCTAGTGCTCCAAATAATTCTGGTAATTCTTCAGGGGGAAGCGGGGCTGGAAAATCTGAAGGTAAAAATTATGCAAGCGGCAGCAATAGTCTAGGCTCTTCACAAAACAGCGGAGCAAATAGTGATGAAATGGACGGCTTTTTAACCAATCTTAATGAGCAAGTAGCCTATGGCAAAATAGATCCATTAATTGGTAGAACTGCAGAAGTAGAAAGAGTAATACAAATTTTATGCAGACGACGTAAAAATAATCCATTGCTGGTAGGAGAAGCAGGAGTAGGTAAAACTGCAATTGCAGAAGGCTTAGCTTATCAAATTGTTCATGGCGAAGTACCAAAAATTTTAGAAGGTGCTATAGTTTATTCAATTGATATGTGTAATCTTCTAGCGGGAACTCGTTATAGAGGTGATTTTGAACAAAGAATAAAAAATTTAATCACTAAAATAAAAAGTATGCCCAATGCAATTTTATTTGTAGATGAAATTCATACTTTAATTGGTGCAGGTGCTAGTTCAGGCAGTTCAGTTGATGCAGGAAACTTATTAAAACCAGTTTTATCAAGCGGTGAATTACGTTGTCTTGGAGCTACGACTTTTGATGAATATCGTAAACATTTTGAAAAAGAAGCTGCTTTATCAAGAAGATTTCAAAAAGTAGATATTTTAGAACCATCACAAGAAGATACGATTTTAATATTACATGGTTTAAAAGAAAGGTTAGAACAGCATCATCAAATTAAATATAGTAAAGATGCAATCCTTGCTGCTGTAGAGTTATCAGTTAAACATATTAATGATAGATTTTTACCAGATAAAGCTATTGATATATTAGATGAGGCAGGAGCTGCTAAACAATTGTTAATAAATAGTAAAGTTAACAATAAAAAAATTACTAAAACAGTAAGTCGTAGTGAAATTGAATCAATAGTAGCTAAAATAGCTCGAGTTCCAATTGAAAGTATTAGTAATGATGATAGAAAAAAACTTAAAAATCTTAATACTGAATTAAAAAGTATGATTTTTGGGCAAGATGCTGCTATTGAGGTAGTTAGCAGTGCTATAAAAATGAGTAAAGCAGGTTTAGGTAATGAAGAAAAGCCAATTGGATCATTTTTATTCGCAGGACCTACAGGAGTTGGTAAAACAGAGGTTGCCAAACAATTAGCTAGCACTTTAGGCATATCATTTTTAAGATTTGATATGTCAGAGTATATGGAAAGACATGCCGTAAGCCGATTAATTGGCTCACCTCCAGGCTATGTCGGATATGAAGAAGGGGGGTTATTAACTGAAGCCATTAATAAGAATCCGCATTGTGTTTTATTACTTGATGAAATTGAAAAAGCACATCCAGATATCTTTAATTTATTACTACAAGTAATGGATCATGGAGTTTTAACTGATAATAACGGCAGAAAAGCACATTTTAAAAATATCATATTAATTATGACATCAAATGTAGGTGCCAGCGAAATGCAGAAAAACACAATTGGCTTTACTACTGCTAAAAATAGTAGTGATAATCCTGAAATCAAAAAACTGTTTACGCCGGAATTTCGTAATAGATTAAGCTCAATTGTACAGTTTAATACCTTAGATAAAGATGTGATTATGTTAGTTGTAGATAAATTTTTAAATAAATTATCAAAACAATTAATCCAAAAAAATGTTATGGTTAATTTTAGTAATGCATTAAAGGATTATTTAGCTAAATACGGCTATGAGCCTTTAATGGGTGCAAGACCGATGGAGAGACTTATACAAGATACAATTAGTAAAGCCTTAGCTGAAGAATTGTTATTCGGTAAATTAGTTCAAGGCGGTCAAGTAACTATTGATATAGAACAAGATAAAATAGTTTTAAAGTTTAATGAAGATAGAGAAAAAGATAAACCTAAGGCTAAGAAAGATAAAAAAGAATTAGTTCTAGTTTAGAGGTACTTATGAATTGTAAGACGGACATGTTCCGTCTTTTTTATTACATTTTTTTAAATATAAAATTTTATTTATAGATAGTTTTTTATTGCCCTAACTTTATAAATAATTTATAATATCAAATATAGGCTTATAGCTCAGTTGGTTAGAGCACTACCTTGACATGGTAGGGGTCGTTGGTTCGAATCCAATTAAGCCTACCACTAATTTATTATTTAATTAAAATTATGGGAATTTCTACTGAAAATTTATTAAAACATATAGCTTTTTTAATTTGCGCGGGTAATACTAAGCAAGTAATTAAAGATCTTTATGATATAGGTGTAAATAGTCTTACTGCAGAACAAAAAAAAGATTGTTATCCTTTATTTGAAGCTAGAAAACATCATAATACGGAAATTGTAAAAATTCTTGAAGATAATGGGTTTAGTTGTGAAAGTGAATTATCAGATAAATACCATATAGATTACGGACGCTTTAGATTTCATCACATTTGTAGCTTAACTTACCCATCTCCTAAAGATACTTATAGATAACGTAGGAGATATTTTTGATATAAGGGGGAATAATTTTATTTTTAAGAACCATCCTAGAAATTTTTAATAAAATAGCCTTTATACATAAAAAATTAGCTAAATATATTACTATCTTGTAATACTTTATCAAATATCATATACTTTTAACTTCATATAATCTATAAATATATACCCATATTCTAAGGTTTTTCCAATGCTGCATATTACTTTACCTGATGGTTCAATCAAACAATTTGATAATTCATTAACCGTATTAGATTTAGCAAAATCAATTAGTCCATCGCTGGCTAAATTAACTCTAGCTGGCGAAGTAGACGGCAATTTAGTTGACTGCAGCTATTTAATTACTAAAGATAGTTTAGTTAAAATAATAACCGATAAAGATAGCCAAGCTTTAGATATTATAAGACATTCCACTGCACATTTATTAGCTCACAGCGTTAAAAGATTATATCCGCAAGCACAAGTTACAATAGGACCTGTTATAGACAATGGATTCTATTATGATTTTTCTTATAAAGATAGTTTTAGCCCTGATGATTTGGAAAAAATACAACAAGAAATGCTAAAAATTTCTAAAGAAAACCATGAAATAACTAGAGAAGAATGGAATAGAGACACAGCCATTGAATATTTTCATAAAATTGGCGAACATTATAAAGCTGAAATTATTGCTAGTATTCCTAGTGACCAAACAATTTCTTTATATAGACAAGGCGATTTTTTAGATTTATGCCGAGGTCCGCATGTACCCAATACATCAAAATTAAAAGTATTTAAATTAATGAAAGTAGCAGGGGCATACTGGCGTGGTAATTCAAATAATGAAATGCTGCAAAGAATTTATGGTACTGCATGGCTAAAGCAGTCTGAGCAAGATAGCTATCTAAATATGTTAATGGAAGCAGAAAAAAGAGATCATAGAAAATTAGGTAAGCAGCTAAATCTGTTTCATTTTCAAGATGAAGCCCCTGGTTTAATTTTTTGGCATCCAAAAGGTTGGACTTTATGGCAGGAAATTGAACAATATATGCGTTCAATTTATAAAAATAATGGTTATCAAGAAGTTAAAGCTCCGCAAATACTAGATAAATCTTTGTGGGAAAAAAGCGGACATTGGGAAAACTATAAAGACAATATGTTCACTACTGATTCAGAAAACAGAAGTTACGCTTTAAAACCAATGAATTGCCCAGGTCATATACAAATTTATAATGCGGGTCTGCACTCATATAAAGAACTGCCAATTCGTTATGGTGAATTTGGACAATGTCATCGTAATGAAACTAGCGGAGCGTTACATGGGTTAATGCGTGTAAGAGGTTTTACACAAGATGACGGACATATTTTTTGTACAGAAGATCAAATTCAAGAAGAGGTACAAAAATTTAATTTATTAGTTCTAGATGTATATAAAAAATTTGGCTTTAATGATATTAGTATAAAGTTAGCTTTAAGACCTGCTAAGCGTGTAGGTGCTGATGATTTATGGGATAAGGCTGAAAAATCATTACTCAAAGCTTTACAAGATAATAATACCCCATATGAAATATTAGTAGGTGAAGGGGCTTTTTATGGTCCAAAAATTGAATTTCATATAAAAGATGCAATCGGCCGTTCTTGGCAGTGCGGAACTATGCAGGTTGATTTTTCAATGCCGTTACTCTTAGGTGCTGAATACGTTAATGAGTATAATGAACGTAAAATTCCTGTAATGCTGCATAGAGCAATTTTGGGTTCTATTGAGCGTTTTATTGGAATTCTAATTGAAAATCATGCAGGTAATTTACCCATTTGGCTAAGTCCAGAACAAATTGTGCTGGCTACAATATCTGATGCTCAAATAGCTTATGCTAAACAAGTACAAAAAAAATTATTAGACAATAATATTAGAAGTATATTAGATATACGTAATGAAAAAATAAATTATAAAATCCGTGAACATACTACACAAAAAGTACCTTATATAGCTGTGATTGGTAATGAAGAGGTTGAAAATAATACCCTAAGCTTAAGGCAACGTGGAAATATAAATCTAGGTAGTATTAAAGTTGATGATTTTATACATAAAATTGTTGAAGAAATAAAAAATAAAGTTTAAACAAAATAATATGCATAAATTTTAGATATTTCTGCATATTAATTAATATATTATTAATTTAATAATTTATTTATTGTTTCTTCATTAGCATCAATACCAAAATCATATTCTCCATAATTTCTTAGCTTTTTAAGCTCTGCTCTTTCATCAGGATTTACTTCTCGAATAAGAATAGGATCATTATTTAAACTCTGGTTTATACATCTCGTAAGAGGATATTTTGTTGCGGGTAACATATTAAATAATGCGTTTCTGCTAAAAGATTTTGATTGCATAATTGATACAGCATATCCTATTCTTCTATATCTCCACTCACTTACTTTAGTATCCATAATACCAAATTGTACATTGTTAAACGTATAATCTCTTATAAATGAATGATGAGTATGCTCTGGATTTTTAGCGGTTAAAGCCACTAATTTCCCTGCAAAAGGTTCTAATTGAGTATAGTGCGTAACTTCAGTAAACTCTTGACTTGAAGAAGAATTATTTATTGCTGATTGCTGATTGCTGATTGCTGATTGCTGATTTTAGTCATTATATTAATTAATTCCAATAAAATTATTTATACCATTTTATACTTATTCTACATATTTAAGCAATAATGATAACACCTAATATCTTTTTGAAATTTTACTAAAAACTATTGACATAAAACAAAGTTTAGTTATATAATTATATTTGTCGCATGTGGGTGCTTAGCTCAGTTGGTAGAGCGGCGCCCTTACAAGGCGTAGGTCAGGAGTTCGAGCCTCTTAGCACCCACCACCACATGTCTAAAAAATTCTTTTTACTATCTAAATATTTTTTCACTCTAGTAATACATATATTTTAATTGTTATAATATTTTTATTCGTTAAATAATTAAGTATTATACATTATATGATAGAACAATTATGTGCTAGTATTGATTTAGGTTCAAATAGCTTTAGATTACTAATTGCTAAAACCATTAATACCCCCAATGGTTATCAAATTATTCCTATATTAAATGCAAGAAAACAAGTCTCCCTTGCTTCTGGTTTAGATGAGGATAATATCTTAGATAAAGAGTCTATTCAAAGAGCAGCTGATGCCTTTAGTTATTTTAAGCATAAAATTCAAGCGGTGAATAAAGATAAAGTATTTATTGTAGCTACTAGTACTTTTAGAATCGCAAAAAATATTAAAATTTTAATTGATAAGGGCGAAGAAATATTAGGTGTTAGTATCCAAACTATTAGCGGCTTAGAAGAAGCAAGATTAATCTATTTAGGCACTAGTCATACAGCTCCGCATACGGATTTAAATAGATTAGTTATTGATATAGGGGGCGGTTCGACTGAATTTATTTTAGGGCATTATCATAAGCCCTTATTATGCAAAAGTGCCAATATAGGCTGTATTGGTATTTCTAATATGTTTTTTAAAAATGAATATAGTGAAAATAATTTTAATCAAGCCATTTTATATATTAAAAATAATACTATTGATATAGTGAATGACTTTAAAAAACAAATTTGGAATCAAGTTATAGGCTCGTCAGGTACAGCTAGAATACTAGCTTATTTAGCTTGTGAGTTAGGTAATGAAGAAGAATATCTATTAACTAGAAATGGGTTAGATATTATTAAAAATTATCTTATTTCTTGCCAAAGTTTAGATAATGTTAAGCTTAAAAAAATTAATCAGCAAAGAATAGTTATACTTCCAGGCGGGCTTAGTATAATGATAGCTATTTTTGAAGAACTTAATATTCAAACAATGTATATTCAAGAAGGCGGGTTGAGATTTGGGATTTTATATGAGAACTTAGATTCTATTGAGCATAATGATGTACGAGATATAAGTATAGATAGTTTGCAGAGTAGATTTTATATGAATATATTGCCTATAGAACAATTATTAATCGTAGGCGATTATTTTGCTACAGAGCTTGGTTTAAATAAAACCGAAGTAAAATTTTTAAATTGGGCATTAAAACTTCATCAAATAGGCAGTTATATTTCAGCAGATGCAATACATAAGCACAGTGCTTATATAATTCAAAACAGTATTCTACCAGGATTTTATAGCCAAGAGCAAATAATGTTATGTAATTTAGTTTTAGGGCAAAAAGGAAGTTTAAATAAGTTAAGTGCAGATTTTATTATTCAAAATAAAGATATAATCATGTGTTTAAGATTAAGCATAATTTTATTAAAAAATTCTTTATTATATCAATATAAAAATTTTAAAATCAGCACATCAAAAAACGGTTATACTATAAATACTTTACCTAATTTAAGTAATATACTTTATGAAGAAGAAAAATATTGGAAGAAAGTTAATATAGAATATAATTTAATATAATTAATTAGTAAAATAAATAATATGCAAGAAAAAAAAATTCAGGAATCTATATTAGTTTTTGATATAGAAACTATTCCAGATATAAATGGATTATATAAGTTAGAATTGATCAAAGAAGAAAATAATGATGCACTTAATGAATATTTGAAACAAAAAAAAGAACAAACAGGGAGTGATTTTTTACCTTTACATTTGCATAAAGTAATTGCTATTTCTTGTGTTTTACGCCGTAATAACAAAGAAAAAAGCGAAATATATATAGGTTCATTAGGAAATTTAGACTCTAGTGAAGCACAGATTATACAAAAATTTTATGACCTAATCGATAAATATCAGCCTCAGTTAATTTCTTGGAATGGCTCAGGATTTGATTTGCCGGTACTACATTATAGAGGGTTGATTAATGGTGTTAATGCCTATCAATATTGGGATATGGGAGATAGGAAAGATTATAATAGCCGTGAATATAAATGGAATAATTACGTAAATCGTTATCATTTAAGACATATAGATTTAATGGAAGTTTTAGCTATGTTTCAGTCTAAATTATATGCAAAATTAGATGATATAGCTAAGCTATGTAATTTACCTGGAAAATTAGGTATGGATGGCTCACAAGTATGGACACAATACCAACAAGGCAATTTAAAAGAGATTAGAGATTATTGTGAAACAGATGTAGCAAATACATATTTAGTTTATCAAAAATTTAATAGTATGCGTTATGCCATTCCAGAAAATTTTGAGCAAGAAAAACAATTATTGATTGATAATTTAGATGATTCTTGCCCGCATTGGAGAGAATATTTAGTTAAGATGGCTATCTAAAAAATTAACTAATTGTGATTTAGTTAATGCCCCTACTTTAGTAGCAACACATGTACCATTTTGAAATAATAATAAAGCTGGAATACCTCGAATAGACAATTGGGTAGGTATTTCTTCATTTTCATCTACATTCATTTTAGCTATTACTATTTTATCGTTCATTTCACGAGCTACTTCTTCCAAAATTGGTGCAATCATACGGCAAGGTCCGCACCACTCAGCCCAAAAATCTACTAAAACAGGTTTGCTAGACTGCAAAACATCTTTTTCAAAACTATCATCAGTTACTTTAATAATATTTTCGCTCATTTTAAATTCCTTTCGTTATTGATTGATTAATTATTTTTTATTATTTACATTGTGTTTTTAGTTTATCACAATCTGGCATATCAAGTTTAGGATTATATTAATATTAATCCATGAAATTTATTTTGTGCCGTAATAGTTAAAGTTAAATTATTTTTATATGAGCTAATTTTAGTAATTATAATACTGCTCATTGACTACACGGTATAGATAAATTTTCCTTTATTTAAGTCTATTAAGAGCAGATAAAATAGCTAAAATCGATGCAGTTAAGATATTTGCGTGAATTCCAACTCCAAATAGGATTTTTTCATTAATACACATTTCAATATAACTAACAGCTTTAGCATTAGCGCCTTGCCCCATTGCATGTTCGTGATAATCTAAAAATTTTATATCTAAATTTGTATATTTAGAGATAGCATTAATAAACGCATCAATTGGACCATTTCCTTGCCCATGAATAGTAAATTCTTGATTTGTAAAACTAACTAAATTTACGTCTATATTTACAGGGTATTGTTTAAAACTATCTTCAAATAATTTATGGTTACGATACTCAAAACCATGGGTTTGTAAATAAGATTTTTTAAATATTTCCCAAATATTTTTTGCATTAAGTTCTTGATTATTTTTATCCATATGGTGCTGAACAATTTGGCTAAATTCTATTTGCAGTTTTCTTGGTAGCTGTAAGCCATATTCCTGCTCTAATAAAAAGCTTATGCCGCCCTTACCAGATTGGCTATTAACACGAATAACAGCTTCATAGCTTCTACCTAAGTCTTTAGGGTCAATTGGTAAGTATGGGATATTCCATATTTGCTCATCTTTATATACTGATAAAACTTTTTTTATTGCATCTTGATGTGAACCTGAAAAAGATGTATAAACTAAATCTCCTACATATGGATGTCTTGAATGAACTGGAATTTGATTGCAGTATTCTACAGTTGAGCGAATTTCATCAATATTATCTATAACTAAATTAGGATATATACCTTGAGTGTATAAATTTAAAGCTAAATTTACTAAATCTACATTGCCTGTGCGTTCACCATTACCAAATAAACACCCTTCTACTCTATCTGCCCCTGCCATTAAAGCCAGTTCCGCTGCGGCAGTCCCTGTACCTCTATCATTATGCGGATGTACAGAAATAATCACAGATTCTCTATTATCTAGATTATTAATCATCCATTCAATTTGATCAGCAAAAATATTGGGAGTTGAACATTCTACTGTTGTGGGTAAATTTAAAATTAATTTATTGTTAGGCGTTGCCTCAAATGTTTTAGTAACAGCATCACATATTCTTTTAGAAAATTCTAGCTCTGTATTAGAAAACATCTCTGGAGAATATTCAAATCTCCAATTAGTATTAGGATATTTTTTAGATAAATCTAAAATTTGTTTTGCATGATCCGTCGCAATTTTAATTATACCTTCATCTGGTAAATTAAACACTTGTTTTCGCATTATAGGAGCTGTCGAATTATAAATATGCACTATAGCATTTTTAGCCCCTATTAATGATTCAAATGTTCGTTCGATTAAATGACTTCTAGCTTGAACTAAAACCTGAATCCATACATCATCTGGAATAAGATTTTCTTCAATGAGCTTTCTTATAAAATCAAATTCGATTTGCGATGCTGATGGAAAACCGACTTCAATTTCTTTAAAACCCATATTAATTAACTGCTTAAACATCATAAGCTTACGTTCAATATTCATAGGTTCAATTAAAGACTGATTGCCGTCTCTTAAATCAGAACTGCACCAAATAGGAGCTTGTGTTATTATCTTATTTGGCCAAGTACGCTTATACTCCATATCTTTAATGGGTGGAAACGCAGTATATTTTAAGTTTGGTTGTTTTAGCATAATTAAATCCGCTTTATAGTTTTATCAATTATTATTAATCGCTCTCATCACCCATTTGTTTTGCTATATCTTTTTGTAACATATTATCATCTATAGTATTATTCTCATTCTTATTCTTATTCTCACATATATGAAACTTTTTAGTTAATTTAATTAAATCACCATGACATACATTTTCATTAAAAATTTTTGTAACTATCTTATCAGGACTAACAAAAGCACATGTTTTTATTAGTGCATCATGTAATTCTTGATTATTTTCAATATCTTTTTTGTATACTACGTTATCATGATCTTTGGAACATTTAAATCTAACTGCTAAACGGGTATTATCTAGACAATTCAACGATATTAAAGGCTTTAAACATAATTTGCGAGTTTTCTCATTATTTATTGTAGTACGCGTATTGTAGCACTGCATTGAAAGTGCACTTTCTATACTAGGCATAAGTTTATTCCTTTGTTATAATTTTTAATCAATATATGTCAACCAATGTTTATATTGCGGTGCCTTACCTTTTACTGCATCAAAATACATGCTTTGAATTTTTTGTGTAATAAGACCTCTAGTACCTTCACCGATTATTCTATCGTCTAACTCTCTAATAGGAGTTATTTCAGCTGCTGTTCCTGTGAAAAAAGCTTCATCACAACAATAAATCTCATCACGTGTAATACGTTTTTCTTTTACTTCATAGCCTAAATCATTAGCTATTTGGATTACACTTCCTCGCGTAATACCATCAAGACAAGAAGCTAAATCAGGGGTATATAAAATATTACCTTTAACTATAAATACATTTTCGCCCGAACCTTCTGATACATAGCCTTCTGTATCAAGCAGGAGTGCTTCATCATATCCATTAGCTGTTACTTCTTGATTAGCTAATATACTATTAATATAATATCCGCTAGCTTTTGCTCTAACTAAAGATACATTTACGTGATGCCTAGTATATGATGATGTTTTAACTCTAATTCCATTATTTATACCTTCATCACCTAAATAACTTCCCCATGTCCATGCGGCAACAGCTGCATTAATTGAGTTTCCTCTAGCTGCAATGCCTAATTTTTCTGAACCAACCCAGATAATAGGTCTAATATAAGCTGATTCTAAATTATTATGTTTAACCACATCAATTTGAGCTTGTCTTAACTGCTCAAAGTTATAAGGTACTTGCATTTGAAAAATTTTAGCTGAATTTAATAATCTTTTTGTATGCTCTTGTAATCTAAAAATAGCTGTTCCATCGGGAGTTTGATATGCTCTTACGCCTTCAAAAACTCCCATTCCATAATGTAATGTATGAGTAAGTACATGAATATTGGCATCTCTCCATTCAATTAATTCGCCATTCATCCAAATTTTACCATCACGATTTGACATTGACATATCATAAGACCTAAAGTTATTTCTTAATAACATGTTATCTTAATTTTATTACCTATTCAAGGGTTTAAAAAAAGATAATTTACTAATATAAACTTGCTCATAAATACCACAATAAGATATAATATAAGTTATTATCTAAACAGCTTATTAAAGGGTGTACTTTGGTATTCTCTAGCTGTTTATAGCCTTAACCCTTTAACACAATAGGTAAATTATGTACATTAGTATTCGTGAATTGCTAGAAGCAGGCTGTCATTTCGGACATCAAACACGTTTTTGGAATCCAAAAATGGCGCCGTTTATTTATGGTTCTCGTAATAAAATTCATATTATTAATTTAGAAGAAACTGCTAAAAAATTAGCTGAAGCTTTAAATTTTATTGAACGTTTAAGTGCAAGTAACAGCAAAATATTATTTATTGGTACTAAACGCAGTTCAAGAGAAATAGTAGCCGAAGAGGCACAAAGAGCAAATTGTCCATACGTAAATCAACGTTGGTTAGGCGGTACTTTAACTAACTTTAAAACAGTAAAAGCATCTATTAAAAAATTTAAATCAATGAATGAATCTGCTGAGAATAATGAAACTGATTTAATGACTAAAAAAGAAGCATTACTTTTTGAACGTGAGCGTACCAAACTACAATTAAATTTTAATGGCATTAAAGATATGAATGTGGCGCCAGATGCCTTATTTGTAGTAGATGTCGGTCATCATAAAATTTGTATAGCTGAAGCACAAAAATTAGGTATCCCTGTAATTGGTATTGTAGATACTAATTATTCTCCTGAAGGTATTAATTACGTTATTCCGGCAAACGATGATTCATCGATGGCTGTTGCTTGTATTTTAAAATATGTAGCAGATGCAGTTTTAAGAGGTAAAGAAAAATCTAGCCAAGAATTATTAGTTGCTGTTCGCGGGTATGATAAAAATGAACAACAAAGTGAACAAGATATGGCTATAGCTGCACAAGATGAAAATAATGCATAACTATTAATGATACTAATATTTTAAACTAACTATAAAGTAGAAATGCGGTGCAGAAATAAATTATATTTATTTTAGTATCGCATTTTATATTTAAGACTCAAATTAAAAGGTTTATATGACAACTATAACAGCAAGCATGGTTGCCCAATTACGTGCAAAAACTGATGCCCCAATGATGGAATGCAAAAAAGCTCTTTCAGAAGCTTTTGGAGATATGGAAAAGGCCGAAGAATTATTACGTGTTAAATTAGGCAATAAAGCAAGTAAAGCAGCAAGCCGTATTACTGCAGAAGGCATTGTAGCTATATCTAAAGAAGATAATGCAAGTTCATTGATTGAATTAAATTGCGAAACAGACTTTGTAGCTAAAAATGATGATTTTTTAACTTTTGCTCAAAATTGTGCAGATATTATAGTTAAAAATAATCCAATTGATATTAATGCTTTATTGCAAATAGATTTAAATGGAATCACAGTAGAACAAACTAGAACTAATTTAATTGGTAAAATTGGCGAAAATATTTCTATTCGTAGATTTGTAAGAATTGATACAAATAACCAAGCTCATTACTTACATGGTACTAAAATTGGTGTTTTAGTTGAGTATACAGGTAATGAATCAGCTGCTAAAGATGTGGCGATGCAAATTGCTGCTATGAAACCCGCTGCTTTAACTCCAGAACAAGTTAGTCCTGAATTAATTCAAAAAGAACGTAATGTTGCAGAAGCTAAAGCTTTAGAATCTGGTAAACCTGCTGAGTTAGTAGCTAAAATGGTTGAAGGTACAGTACAAAAATATTTAAAAGAAGTAAGTTTAGTAAACCAAGCATTTGTTAAAAATGATAAGCAAACAGTTGGTGATATGTTAAAAGCTAATCAAACTGAAGTTAAAAATTTTGTTATGTATATAGTCGGCGAAGGAATTGAGAAGAAACAAGCAGACTTTGCAGCTGAAGTTGCTGCCCAAGTAGCCGCTGCTGGACAATAAAATTAACATTAGCTAATAGAAAATAAAAAGCCTTTATAAGAATTAATATTAATAAAGGCTTTTATTATAATCTAGTAGATAGAAGGAAGTAATCTATTACGTATCTTTTTTAGATGATTTTATTTTAACTTCTTCTACATTGATTTTATCTGAAAATTCAATACCCACAGCTTCTCTGACCTTAACTTCAATTTCTAAAGCTAATTCTGGATGCTGTCTTAGATATTCTCTAGCATTATCTTTACCTTGTCCAATTTTATCGCTATTATAGCTATACCAAGCACCTGCTTTATCGACTATATTATGCTCGACACCCAAATCTATAATTTCGCCTAAGCGTGATATGCCTTCATTAAATAAAATATCAAAAAATACTTCTTTAAACGGCGGAGAAACTTTATTTTTAACTACTTTAACTTTAGTTTCTGAACCAATAATATCATCGCCTTTTTTGATAGCTCCGCTACGGCGAATGTCTAATCTAACTGAGGCATAAAATTTTAATGCATTACCTCCTGTAGTAGTTTCAGGACTACCAAACATAACGCCGATTTTCATACGAATTTGATTAATGAAAATTACTAAACAATTTGTACGTTTAATACTTCCTGTTAATTTACGTAAAGCTTGACTCATCAATCTGGCTTGTAAGCCTGGTAAACTATCGCCCATCTCTCCTTCGATTTCTGCTTTTGGAACTAAAGCAGCCACTGAATCTATAACAATTAAATCAATTGAGCCGGAACGTACTAGAGAATCAGTGATTTCTAAGGCTTGCTCACCTGTATCTGGCTGTGAAATAATTAAATTATTTACATCAATACCTAGTTTTTCAGCGTAACGAATATCTAAAGCATGTTCAGCATCAATAAATGCACATACACCGCCAAGCTTTTGCATTTCAGCAATAACATGTAGTGTAAGTGTAGTCTTACCAGATGATTCTGGGCCATAAATTTCTACTACACGTCCACGCGGTAAACCGCCTAATCCTAATGCAATATCTAAGCCTAATGAACCTGTAGAAACAGTTTGAATATCTTTTTCTATATTATTATCGCCAAGTTTCATAATAGAGCCTTTGCCAAATTGTTTTTCAATTTGACTAAGAGCAGCAGCTAATGCTTTTTGTTTTTCCTCGGATAAATGTGAATGATCCATTATTTTCCTTATAATATTCTTTCATAGTATTTATTATACCAAGAATAATAAATTTTGTATTTTTTATAAATTTTTAAACTTCAAATTTCTTATTATGTAAAGATGCTGCTTTTAAACTTAAATTGTAAGACTGAGCAAAAAGATCCATATTTTCTACCATAAATAAGGGTATTGTTTTTGCACTTTCAATAGTTGTTAACAATGTTTTTTTATCAGAATTTTTATTTTGAAACTGTACTATGTAATTGATTTTTTGTATAGTTTGTATGAGATTATTAATTGTATCTTTATCTATATTAGGAGTTAAAAGAGTTGTAATTTTTTCATATGCGTCTTCACTATCTTTAGTTTGTGCAAATGCTAAATGATTAAGACTATCTAAATCTTTTTTTGATAGTTGTGTAGATAAATCATTTATTAATGACCGTCTTTTATTATATAAATTATCTTTATCAGTGCAATCCTTGCCATTTAATTCTTGACTTAGTTCTTTATAATTTTTATAAAATTTTTCAATAGATTGTATACCATTGTTGGAATATAATTCTTTTACATTAGTAAAAGCCGTTTTCATATTATCAGAAGTAGTATTAGTCAGATTAAAAATGCCAATGCTATTATAACCTGCTTTCTTTTGCTGTATAGATAATCCAACATCTGCTGAACTACTATCCCCGCTGTGGATAGTTAAAGTACTAGATTTATCATCTTCCATAAGATTAGATAAAGCATCTTTTACTAAGAAACACTGTGAATTATTATTAGATTGCTCTAGTTGTATATTAATAATTAAACCGTTTTCACACTCTTGTTCGCTAGCATTAAATAATTTTGCTAAAGTTTTTTGTACATTAGTAGGTTTGATAGGAGTTATAGTATAACTTATGCCTTTATTAGTAAGCTCTTGTAAATATTTACTTCCTTGTGTAGAGTCAAGAATAATAGTTTCTTCATATTCATCCTTTTTCGGGTTTAAATTTTCTAAATTATTAAATTCATTATTCTCATCAAAAGGATTAATACTGAATTCAAGATGAAAATCTTTATCATCAATTGTATTTTGTGTTTTAAATTCAGCTAATTCTTTAGAATGTAGCTTCAAAGGACTTTTGCTGATATTAATAATAATATCTTTAATACTAACTTGATTTAACTTTATAATTTGATTTAGCATATATGCTAAAACTCCATTAATTGGTACATTTAATTGTTCCAATTTATGAGCTAAGGCATAATATTTTTTAGCATCAATAAAAGATTCCATCTTAGGCTTTCTACGCTTTGATAAAGTACAAAAGTAATTAGATGTCAAAATTTCAGATAAGCCGCTTTCTTGAAAATTACTAGGAATACTTCTTTGACCACCTGTACGAGAAGTAATAACCATTTGTTTAGAATCAGGAAAAGTTTGTTTAATACTTTCTTTGATAGCGTGTATAGCATACTCAGTATTAGATGATAAAATATCAACATTGTTAAATTGCTTGCTACAGTTTTTGCCTCTATTTTCTTCTCTATTAACATATTCATTCATCTGTTGATTTGTATAATATATTCCATCTTTTTGATATACAGAAGTAATTAAATTATCATCTAAATCATATGTAGGATATATTTTTGTAATTTTAGGGCAAGAAGTTAAACAAGTTAATAATAATTCAATACATTTTTTTTCTTGTGTAATGGGAATAAATTCTTGATTGTAAATTAAATGACCAATTGTATTATTTAAGTTTAAATTATTTGGCATAGTTGTTCTTATAAAAATTAAATTTAAAAAATTAAACAAACTTATTTTTAAAATAGATAGTTTAAATAAAAATTATTTAAACTATGTAGCATTGTTTCTTTTAAATAGGTAATTTATTATATCTACTAAAAGAAATAATGCCAATTATTTTAGTCCTAAAACATCCTGCATGTCATATATGCCATGATCTTTGGAATTTAAAAATTTAGCTGCACGGATTGCACCTTGTGCATATGATTGTCTGTTTGAAGATTTATGTGAAATTTCAATACGTTCACCAGTTCCTGCAAATAATACAGTATGATCTCCAACAATATCACCGCCCCTTATTGTTGCAAAGCCAATAGTACCTGCCTCTCTAGCTCCTGTATGACCCTCTCTAGAAAAAATTGCTATATCTTCTAATTCCTGATTAAATTCATTAGCAATAATCTCTCCCATACGTAAAGCAGTACCTGACGGAGCATCTACTTTATGCCTATGATGTGCTTCTATAATTTCAACATCATATCCATTATTTAATATTTTAGCTGCCACTTGTAAGAGTTTAAAAGTTGCATTTACTCCAACACTCATATTAGGGGCAAAAACTATAGCTAAATTTTTAGAAGCTTGACGTAATATTGTATACTGCTCAGGAGATAAACCTGTAGTACCAATAATCATTTTTATACCCAATTCTTGGCAAATTGGTAAAAATGACATCGTGCCTTCTGGTCTAGTAAAATCAATTAAAAAATCAGGTTGAGTTTTTTCCAAAGTTTCAACACTATCATAGGAAATTTTTACCCCTGTTGTAACACCCATAAATTGCCCTGCATCAAGACCTATCATAGGACTTTGCAATACATCTAAGGCAGCTACTAATTCAACACAATCAGCATTTAATACTGTATCAACTAACATTCTACCCATTTTACCAGAAGCTCCAGCAATGGCAATTTTCATTATTCTACTCATATCCATTCCTATTTGTTTTTATCGATTTCTTTAATTAGTTCTAACTCAGAAGGTAACTCATCAGCTTTTATAGCTGTTAAAATATCTTGCTCAAAAGATAAAGAAACTTGTCGTTTTTTTACAATATCATTCGAGCCATTACGATAATAAAAAACATATTCCCATTTATTAGACGCAAAAAAACTTTGAACAGACGGTGAACCTAAAATTAATTGAATATCAGTTTTATTCATACCAACTTTAACTTGAGAAATTTGTTCTTTGGTAATTGCCTGACCTTGAATAATATCTATTTTATATGGAGTTATACTACTAGCAATTTTTCTAGTAGTAGAGTCATAAATAGAACAAGCAGATAGCGTCATTGCTAAAAAGATAGCATATATTTTTTTCATAAAATCTCCACAAAACATATCAATGTATATTTATTTACTTACTAATTTTTATAGAATATTTATTGCTAAACAATATTTAAAAAATGTTATTGTAAATAATTTTAATAAATTTAGTTTATTAAAATCATAAAACGTCGTATTATTATGTTATTGTAACCTAAAATATTTATTATGCCTAATCCTTCAGACTTAAAAAACGCTGGTTTAAAAATAACGATTCCCCGCCTTAGAATTTTAGAAATCTTTCAAAATTCAGATATTAGGCATCTGAGTGCTGAAGATGTATATAAATTATTATTAAATGATGATATGGATATTGGTTTAGCTACTGTTTATAGAGTTTTGACTCAATTTGAACAAGCTGGAATTTTAATACGCAATCATTTTGAACATGGAAAAGCTACTTTCGAATTAAATCAAGGCGAACATCATGATCATATTATATGTATTAATTGCAATAAAGTTGAAGAATTTTATGATGAGATAATTGAAAAAAGACAACATGAAATTGCCAAACAATATGGAGTTGATTTAAAAGGTCATGCTTTGTCAATGTATGGTGTATGCAAAATTTGCCAAGAATCCGCTAAGTAAAAATTTTAACCTAAACTAAGCTAAATTTATTTTAGGTAAGTATCCCCTTATAACAAGTAAGATATTGTCAGGTGCTAATATATTGATATTACCCATATAAAAAATATATATTTGGTTATTTTTTGTACTATTTATTAGCATGTTTTAGCTTACTTGTTATAAGGGGATACTTACCTTATTTTATTTTAAATTAGCTTATCTAATAAATTTAGAATCTATAGCTTCTAGTAAAATTTCCTACTTGTACAGTTTGGTGATTAGAAGATAATTGTGAT
>Ga0247816_10000543_pt1 | contig 20804 bp, 42 predicted proteins | sample UWRJL209509C1_FD_179930 | JGI IMG/M metagenome (GOLD analysis project Ga0247816, IMG submission 179930) | Plant litter microbial communities from Arlington Agricultural Research Station in Wisconsin, United States - UWRJ-L209-509C-1 | ecosystem: Environmental > Terrestrial > Plant litter >...
TGGTCCAAAGTCAAAAGGCAGAAATTGAGCGATTAAAACAAAAGCTCAATTCTGCCAACCATTCAAAAGGACAGTACAAAAGCATGTACGAAAGCAAGTCAAAACAATGTTTGAGACTTACTGAAGACATTAAAAGATTGACTTTTAAGATAGCAGAATTTACATTTAACGAAAAATAACAATGGCAAAAGATCAGAAAACAATTAGCGACGAACCGCATGAAATTGCGGCGGCTGCAAAATCAATGAAGTGTTTACCAATAGCTATCCATCTAGCAAAACACATCACAGAAAGCAATGATAGAAAGATTATTGCAGATTTTATTAAGAAACACAAAGGCTCTTCTGTAGCTGTAATATTTTAAAAAATGACAGGCATTCAAGAAATCGCTGAAGAGCGTACGGAGCAAATAGAAAAACACTTTCATAGCATAGCTAATGATGTTGTAGATAATGATCAGGGCCAATTATCTTTTGTTGCAGGTTTAATTTCAAATCAAGAGGCACCAAAAGTTCCTATGATAGAAAACTATTGCCCTCCTGGTTGGGACGTGTCTTTTTTTATGAAATTGGTTAATAAACCATACAAACAACGCCTTCGTATTGCAGGCGCTTTAATTGCTGCAGAAATTGATCGTATAAACTTTAAATCTTAAACCATGCAACAAAAAGAGTTAAGCTCATTAGCGGATGATAAAGTTAAAAACTCAAAAGAGTACCAATCTGCTTTAACCAGAAAACAGCGCCGAATGTTAGAAAGGCAATCTAAAAAGAATTTTAATAAAATCGAGGGCAAAAAACATGTTTAGTTTTAAAAAAATATTGCCGCTAATTATAGGTTTTATATTGGGTTACGTGCTTATCGATGTTTTATCTACTATTGGTTACAACAAAGGAAAAATTGAAGGTTTAAAAGAGGGGTTGGAAATTGGTTATAAAGAATGTAATAACGATATGGATGAAATATCTGATTTAAACAAAAAAAGCCTTGAAACATACCATTATTTAGATAGCCTTAAAAACGATATGCAAATAAAATACGAAGATATCGCTAAAAAGGTTTTACAGAAAAGGGGTAAAAAATGAAAGAGCAAACTAAAAAAGTTTATAGTTGTGATCATTGCAACCGTAAAATGTTCGTTAAAGGGGCTTGTATAAAACATGAATTGGTATGCACTAAAAACCCTATTAATTTTTTCGCTTGTAGTAGTTGCGCTCATCTAGAAGAAATCGAAAAAGAAATTTATGTAGATACTTTTATGGGTGGTTATAATAGAAAGGTAAAAGGGTTTATATGTACAAAATTGAATGTAAATATGTACCCTCCAAAAGCCCAAAAACTAGCAGATATGTACCCCGAAAATTTTGATAATGAAATGGTTATGCCTAAAGAATGTGAGCATAAAAATGCTGATCTACCTTTTTAAATAAAAAAAGCCCCCATTTCACAACGGGGGCTTTTCATTTAAAAAAAGAAATATCGATTATACTCTACCAAATATATAATTAATTCTTAAAGAAACTAGGGTTATCTTTTATAAAATATGGTGTGCTGGCCCAATTGTTTACAACATCTTTGTTTTCTGACCACCATTTTTTAGCCTGATCAGCATTTGGCGTTGGCCTATCGGTATATTTTATCTTACTGATGTCCTTACCATCCAATAGATCGTTTTCCATTCTATCGTATTCAGCAGGTGTTAAAAGTATAGGTATATTAAAGCATATACATTGCGGATGCCAACCAACAAAAATAAATGTAACAGGGTAAGGACCTGCCAAATTATCACATATATCATATCTGGGATGAGCAGCACTTAATTTCACCTCAAAACCAATAACAAAAGGGCTTCTTTGATATCTGATCATATCAGACTTTCTGTAACCCATGTTTGTTTCGGTCCTGGTTAACCTTTGGATATTCTTATTTGACGAACGATAGACACCCTGACCTGGTTTATATGCCAAAGCTGGTTTTGATAACCTAACCTTACCTTCAGATTTTATTTTTCTAAAAACCTTATCAGGTTCTTTTAGATATTTTTTAAGATCCCTTCCAAGTTCTTTATGACCTTTACCCCAAGCAATACCATCGGCCAAACCTGCCTCTAACTCATTTTTATATGCTCCAACCTGTTTATAAACACGTTTGGATAAATTAAGCCCGTTCTTATCCTTGCGTTCAAGAAAAGCGTTTAAAGCATCTTCGCTACGCATATTTAGCAAACTGCTTTTTTTGCCTTTTCGGCCTAATAGGATATCAAATATTTCATCATTCTTTATATCTGCAGCAACCCACTCTTTAGCGATTGAACTATAAAGAAAAACCTCAATATTACTACTCAACTTTTCAAGAACAGATTTAACCTTTCTGTTTAATGATGGATACTTTTTAAGATCAAATGTGCCTGGCAATAGTGTTGTGCCTTCAGCAGAAAGAGCAATTGCATCTATAGCCTCATAATAAATCCTGTCTATTTCATTGCCATATTTTAAAAGCCTGGCTTTGTGCTGGGCTTCATATTTCTTGTATAACCTTTCCTTATTAGCCATAAACAAATGTAACAAAAAAACGCATGCAGTTTTACCTACATGCGTTTAGTAATAAATTCCTAATCCTAGTAACACCCCTATCCGTTTACAGCTTGCGAGTGTCCACCGGTGCCGTGTCGCTTGACTTGCGCTAATTTATTACCTGTCAATGCCGCTACGCTCTCTTTGCGTAATCAATTGTATTGCGGCTTCGTTGTTTTGCCGGTTCTTAGTTTTAACACTAATCATTCTACACCTTTGCAACGTCTCCGGCTCCTTTCTATCTGTGTTTTATGAGGGGGGCGAATAAACGCCCTAGTATATTTAATAAAGTGCCTCACTTCCTTTTATTCTAAATAAGCACACTTCGTATACTAAGGTCTTAATTAGCTGTACCCATGATCAGTAGGCCCACAAGCAAGGGACTTTATTTTAATTTCTTTAAAAAAGCGCAAACAAATGAGTTATAAATAACATTCTAGGTGGTTAGTCCTACTGGCCATTTGTTCATGTGCGGATTAAACTTACTGCAACCAACAGTATAATTTAGTTGAGCACATGACAGATTCACAATTAATTTTGGTTAATTACTCCAAAACTCTATCGTTTACTCATTGTTGTTAACGCCTCGCGAGTAAACCCAATGTTTACGCTTTTAATCTTTAAAAAACGGCGTAATTGTTTGTAACCAAGGAGGATTTACACAAACAGCGTTAACCGTTTTTTATGCCTTACTTCTTTCAACCTGTGTATAAAGAACTATAACCAAAAACATTTCTAATATTTGGCAAATACATCATAAGGGCTTTGCTGTCTTGACCGGAATCGAACCGAGTATCTGCGGACACCGTGCCGCCGGGTTAACCAAGCTTATTCAAATCTGCCCATTAAATGCAGATTGCTGACCTAATCAGCTCATTTGAATGACTTTCACCCCACAAAACAAAATGGTTTTTATTTGTTGCAGTTAAAACCATCAAACACAATCTTTAAGGTGGAATTAACCACCCTACCTTACTTCATTACGTTATTGAAAAATTATTTAACCCATGCAAAAACAATAACTAATACCTCATAAGGATTTTGAAGGGGTACCGGATTCGAACCGGCGAACACAGGGAGCTACCCTATTTCATTAGGCCTCTCTGACAAGCCCCTTACAGCAGACTTTACCTATTGAAATACTGCGAAATTGATACCTAATAAAATCTTAAACGCTTTCTATGCTCGGGCCTTCAACCTCAACCAGCTACACACCGATTTTAAACGGATAGTTCGAAATTATTTCAGCAACTGAAAACGATTATCTTATCTTATTTCAAATAACTTTTGAGGCTTAAAGAAAGGGACGGTTTCATTACCTTTCAAAATACATCACCGCCCCTAATCTAAATTAACGCTCTCACCCAAAAACCCCGAACCTTGTTAGGTGTCGGGGCGTTTGAGTTCTAAATTTTTGAGGCTGTTCAGACCTTTATTTTTTAGGGTTTTCTATTTCGCAACCCTTAGCGCATTACAAAGGTAAATAAATAATTGATACTTGCAAATCTTTTTTTCAATTAATTTAATTTTGCACGATGTAAATCGTCTTTTGTGTACTTAGGCAACAAATCAGCAGCTTTTCTGTGCTGATTAACCAGGTCCTTAACAAAATGGTTTCTGCATGCTTTGGCTTTATCGCTTAAAACAGTCTGATAATCATATACAAAATTATCTTCTAAGAACTTTTCGAATTTCTCACCTGAAATAACATCATAAGAGCGATCTTTTCTAACAACCAGATAAAACCTAACCTGTTCATCTAAATGTTGTCCTAGCGCCTTATCGTAAGGTATTTTTAGCTCATTCTGCACCAGCTCATCAATAACCATCGTTTTGCAGAAATACTCTAAATTTTCTTTTGTTACGCCTTCAATACCAAAATTTAAAGACTTTGGTTTAGAACCGAAATTAAAACCCATTTATTCGGCCTCCTTAGTTTCTGTTGCCGCAGCATCATCTTTAACAAAACCAGCAAGATTAATAACAACCTTATCATTAAGGTAGCTATAAATTAGCGAATACTTTTTGAAACGCGAATCTTCTGTTACCAGGTCGGTTAACTCCTGCTCTCCACCGTTGTTGATTGTAACATGACCGTTTTTGATCAACTCATCTAAATTATCAGCGTTTTTTTTGCTGATCTCTTTTTTCTTTGTCATTGTTGTATGTATTAAATTAAAAAAAAACTAAGTTATACTTAAAACACGGATCTTTTCTTTTAGTTCAAGAATTTCAACGTCTTTTTTTGCCAGCCAACTTTTTAAGGTTTCGTTTGCTTCTGTGTAAACCTCACCATAAATCTTAAGGGCTTTGTTTTCCCCTTTAAGCAGATCCATTTCACGGCTGTAACTCTCGAGCTTTTTATCAGCTAAACCCTTATAGTAATTAAGTTTGTATTTTGTTGATTTAATTGATTTCTGAAGGTCAAAAATAATTTCGTGCTGCTCTTGGATTTTGCCGTTAACCATACTTAAGGCAGGGTTGTTTTTGTCGTCAATATTAAGCTTATGAGCTTCCATTATAGATTGAACTATTGAAGCTTGGTGCATAAAATTAGCTTTAAAACGAATGGCATTTTTGTTTGATTCTATAATTATAGATATATAACCATTCATATTCGGACCTTTAACCGTTAATGTATTACCATCAAGATCAAAAATGGTCATTGATTGCTCTTCTGACATGTTATAATACAATTAATTCTAGAAATTTAGCGCTATCTTGTTTTATAACAAGGTGCTGAAAACGGTTATAAAACTTAAACTCTGAACTTTCGTAAACATGTACAAAATAGCCGTGTTCTTGAAGCCTGTCTATATCTTCGATAGGAAACCACTTAAATAAATCTTGTAAACTATCAGTTGCAGATAAATACCCCTGTATTTCTGGGTCAAAGTGCATTTCTAAACCTTTGTGTTGGCAAAAGTCAAAATCACCGTGTATAAGTCCCGTAAAACGGCCTTGTTGATCATACCAAAGCCCTTGTTTAGTGTCTCTATGGCACACTCTATAAAATTTTTTCATTGTTGCTTTATATTTTTACCAAACGTACGATTAATTTTTGTATTTGCAAATATCAATATTAAATTATATGTTTGTCGGTATATATAAAGCAAAAAAACATGAACTTAAAAGCATTCTTACTAATGATTTACCTTTGGGTAATACTATTAGCCATTTTCACATTATTTAACGGGTACCACATTATTAAATGGCCATTCGAGGCTAAATTTGGTTGTGGGTTTTTTATGTTGGCTACACTTATGATCAGCCACATCTTATTATGGAAGGGCGGCAAAAATGATTAAAAGATTTTTTATTAAGCTATTATCAAAATCTACTTTTCTAAAAAACTATGTTGATAGAAAAAAGTACAACCTACCAAATCTTATTGAAAAAGTTTGGTACAATGGCCGTATTCACGGTTTAGAAAGTAAAAACGGTATTTTTTACCCTTATGTTTTTAGAGACGATCTAATTACCTACAGAAGCCAATATATAAATGCAGAAAATGGACTTATATGTTTTGTTGGCACAACTTCAGACGGTAAATCTATTTTTTATAAGATAGTTAATATGAGATATAAGCCTGGTGGTGATTGGCTTTATGCTACTGATTGTTTAGATGTTGATCTTAAGTTTAGCCATTTGGAAGATGCTATAAAAAAGGCACCAAACCCAACGTTAGAAAAAATGATTAAAGGTATTACCGATAAATTTTAAACCCCAATAGAATTAACGTGATGGAAAACACCCTAGAAAATAAAGCTAAATACTTTGCTCAACACCTTAAGCAAAAGGTAATAATGAAACCAGATTGGGAAGAATTTAATGACCGTTCGCCAATGGCATTAGACCCAACCTATCTAGTTACTGGAAATCATGTTCTAACAGCTGGATATTTGTTGCTAAAACCCTTATCATCTATTACAGATGAAGATGCGAGTGAATTGTGGGATTTACTACACCCTAGAGGTGGTAATAAAAAAGACTTAACAAAACAAGAAATTATTAACCAAGCTAAAAGCATTGCAGAAAGCCTAAATTATGTTAACGGTGGTTGGATGGTTGGTTTATTAGCTGTAGTTAATTGTTACCAATTCCTACAATTAAAAGGTTACGCTTTGCCTTGGATGGGTTTATCAGTTGAAAAATTAATAGAATACTGTTGGTTGAAACTTAAAATAGATTAATGTGATGGAAAAACATAAACAGTACTGCCAACACTTTAAATTAGGGTTTAATCACTATGCACATAAAGTAAAGAAAAGATGCAAAAGTTTTGCCGTTACCAATGTTAATGGTAAAATGCTTTGTGTTAATTGCGCACCATTATATAAGAAATCATGACAAACGAACAAGCAAAGCACAAAGCTATTAAAAAAGCTTATGGCGATAGTTGGGATTTGGTAAAAGAGTTTTGCGACGAAGAGGGGTGGATAACTGACAAATGGGTTGCTCATGGCTTATCTGTTGGTATATCCTACGAAGATGCCGGATTTAATTCTGATCAAATTTTGATTAAGCAATACAATAGTTCTGATAACTCATGGAGGCTAAGAACTATTTATTCAATTTTAACTAACAACGGTTGGACACGTATTGAACCAGACGGAAGTAATTTGCCTACTGATGAATTTCAGAAATATAAATTATTATTCGAAAATGAAAAAATAGTTTATTATGGTTATTATGATCCAAGAAATAAAATGTGGTATAATGATGATCTTGATGCTAAACAATTTTATACAGCTACAGTTGTAAACTACAAACCAATAGAAAAAGAACTATTACCAATTTATTAGATTATGAAAAATTTAAGATTACAAGAGATTTTAAAAGAATATCCAGATGATATGGATATAAAGTTATTAATTAATGCAAGTGTAGGTCAAGAGCTTGTAGAATTTACAGAAGAGAATATCTTGCATACTTCTGAAACTGCTTATATTAACACAGAAGCCCCAGAAGATGAACATGATACCGAAGATGGTAAAATAGAATTAGGGAACGGCAATCAATATTTATTGATTAACCCTATTATTTATTAAACATGAAAAAGTTTTACATATACGGTAATAGTGGCGGCATTGGTTTAGTTAAAAAAGCGATAAAAGAAAACACGCTTAAATCATTCGATAACTTATAATGATATGGTTAAACACATAAACAGTGGATATCTTAATAACATTAATTTAAAATGGTACGCTTTTGATGAGCGAATAGGTTTTGATGTATTTATGCTTACTGCAGATCATTCTAATTATAGAGATCAGTTTTTATCTTATGTACTTATAAAGTAGTAGATTATGAGCAATAAAATAATTGAAATATCGGACAGCTTAAAAAACCACTATTTATTTGAATACCCAATTAATCAATTAATAGATACATTTATATTAGTTTTCGAAAAAGAAAAGATAGAGTTGATGAGAATTTTCGAAGAAAGATTAGATGTTATATATGGTGAACCTAGTTTTAGCAATACGGTTTATAACATTAGTGATATTATAGTTTACAAATATTTTTATGATGAATTATCATTTGTAGACAGGGCTTTTGTAAAAAGTAAAAGATTTATAGGGTTGCCTTTTAGAGCAAAAATTATTGATTTAGAAAATAGTTAAAAAAAAGGCGCGTTACCATCCGATAACGCGCCTTAATCAATTTAACTAAACAATATATAAACGTAGCCAAATATAATAAAAACTATTACATTTCAAGTTGGCTACTGGCCAAATCTGCCTGCTCTTTTTTAAGCCTTATAATTTCCTGCTCTTTATCTTCAATCATTGGATTATATCCCACGGCTGTTTCTTGGCTCATTGTTGGTTTATCGCCTGTTGCGGTTGCAAGCATACTCATTCGCTCTTCTAGGTTTTCTGGCATGTAAGCCTCAATCTTTGGTTTGATAGGCATTAAAGCAGCACTTTCGAAAGAGTTATCCATTTTTGCAATACATGCCTTTATAAAGTTAATTCTACGCTGCATACTTTCGCCGTATGTTTCTGCCTTATCTTTAACCTTTAACGAAGCATCAAAGAATAGCATTTTAAGCGCTATACCACTAAAAACACCTAAACCCTTCATACTTTCAAAACTGATATCCGGTGTCTGGGTACCATCCATAATAATTTCCTTCTGCATCTTCTTTTCAAGATCCACGGCTTCAGTTGAGTTGCTCCATTCAAGCAAAGATACTTCTGCATCTTTTTCTACCTCTAAAAGTTTACCAGCTTCACCTTTTTTACTGAATCCTTCAACCTCACCTTTTACAACGGTTGTGGGAGAAGCGTAATAATCGTTTGTATCGCCAAAATTACTGATCAAAGTTTCAGAGCGTTTAATGTTTGCTTCAACATCCAACCATTCAGGTTCATCCTGTGAATAATAGATAATAGGTATTTTATTTACAATATTATCTTTTCTCTCAACACGATATGTAGTCTCTTCGCGGCTAATCTTAATTGTGGTAGATTTTGTGTAAACCTCCATAACCTCTGTTTTTTTGTCGTCGTCGTCGGTTTCGGTATAGCCACGGCAAAAAGCAATCATTTTACCGGTCCTATCATAGATAGGGTAAAGATCATCCCCTAAAGATTTACCTATGATCTTCATTCTCATGGTTACACCACTTGTATTGATCTGCAGCCCCTCAAAATCATCTGTAGCATCTTCATCAGCAATTATATACCACAATTCCGCTACATGGGTTTCTGACATCATCATACGCCCAATCTTATTGTTTTTGTAATCTAATTTGTTGTTATCCCAAATACGCTGTATAACCTCAACCAAAGTTTCTTTTTTAGCGTCTTTTTTGGTGTCGTATATAAAATCAATAGGGTTGCCAGTTAAAAAAGCGTTGGCACGTTTAACGATTAGTTTTTGTGTAGGAGCCGAAGATCGGTTTAGCTTAACAACCTGCATAACCAATTCGCCTGCACCGGCTTCTAGCTGCTCTTCTGTCAAACTTGGGTCTGGTACCCATATAATTTTATCGGGCCTTAAAGTATTATCGTGTATATCATGCTTGTTTGGGTCATACATTTTCAAACAATCTTCAATCGTTATTTCTTTGTTTCCAAACTTGATCTTACGATTTTTCTTTTTGATCTTACCGATTAAATCACCTGCATTTGCCGGCGAAACTCCTAAAATATCTGCTAACGTCATGGTATGCTGTTTTTAACTTTCTTTTTCTTGCTATTATTGCTTTTAACCTGTCTGAACTCCATAAATGCAACATATCTTAAGGCATCTAAAGCGTGGTTAAAGTCATCGATAGGCTCATTGAGAGTTTTACCGTTCTTATCTACCATCCACTTATAATTCTTAAGCTCTTTTATCAGGTTTGTTGATCGCGAAGTTACATAAATTTTAAACTCCTTTAATATGGTAATACCTGCAACAACAGAACCTGGTGGTTTGGCCGCTTCATGTATGTTAACGCCTCCACGATGCACCTCATCAATACCCCTTGGGTCCGAGCTATCACCGTAACCCTTAACACCTTCTAAAGATATTATTTTTTTAATATGCTTTATGATATCCCCGTACAACATTTCTGTTTTATAGCACAGCTCATCTACCCAAAGCTCTTTACCATTCCAGAAAACATCTACAATTGCAGTAGGGTCATTTGAATAACCCCAATCGAGGCCGAAACGATGCCGTGACTTTCTTATGTATTCCGGTATCTCATCAATAACCTGCCAATTGGTATAAATAACACCTTCAATCTTTGATCTAAGGCCTAAACCGTATATATCCCATTTATTTTTATCGGCCGTACCGTTTTTATAGTTTTCTGGTGTTGGCTCATAGCTTAAGATTTTAAGCCTAGATTTTTCTGCAATAAACGGGTTTTGCAGCATTGTAGAGTGAATGTATATAGCATCAGGTCTATTACAAACATTTTCGTATATCCAATGCTCTTCAGCACTAGGGTTATAATCTAGAATACAGAACTCTAACAACCTTTGCTCTAACTGGTCGAAATCATCCTTTGTGGCCTCTACAGCCTCATTAATCCAGAATATGTTAGACTGAAAACCATGCAGTTTCTGGTCATCATCCAAACCACCAAACCAAAACTGTGTAGTATGAAGGGTGTATATCGAGGTGCTTTTATTGTAGTCCTTTTTTCGATATAGTCCGTATGATTTTAGAATGTTTAAAAAGTCATGCAGTACCGTTGCTTTGGTCCATGTGCTTTTCTGTCTGGCAATAAGTACCCTTTTTTCCTTGCCGTTATTGTTCTGTGCATACTTGATGAGAAACTGTATAATAGAGTGGGTTTTAGATGAACGGGAACCGCCCTCTAAAACCGCTACAGTATATTTTTTGCTCTCGTATGCGTTTTCTAATTGGGTGTAAACGGGGGTTACCTGCAACACAAAATCATTGGCCGCTTTTTCTGCCTGTACAGTTGAATGCGCCAATGAAGGCCTAAGCCTTTTTGCTGGTGTTGGTAGTTTACGCCCTAAATATGACATTATTCGGCTGGTGGATCCTCCGTATCTGCATCAAACTTTTTAACATTATCAGAAGATATAATAACATGCTCAATCTTACCTATCATAGGTAATGCGTTCAAGTCTTTACCATTTGTAGTAAGGTCATTCTGTACCATAACAACAGGATTGTACATATCTGGCTTATGGTGCTTTAACCAATTCATTTGGGCCGCAACATTAGGAGCTAACTCCGTTTCTGTAACCATAACCTCTTGAAAGTCTGTTTTCTCACCTTCTGGTGTTAAAATGTGCTTTGTAATGGTTGTAATAACCTTTTTACCACCAACAGCAGCGGTATACATAGCATTCTCTACAAGAACCGATAGGGGGCGCCTACCTTTTGTAAGTGCCTGACTTAATAGGCTTTGTGCCTTTTCTCCGTTCTCTAGCGTCCTCTTCTTTCTTTTGTTCTTACTAAAGGTGTCGTGGTTAACTCCGTATATTTCAGCTATTTGCTCATCAGAGTAACCGTCTCTAGCGAAGCCTTCGACTTCAAGTAGTAGCATTGGGTCGGTATAGTCAAGTCTGACCTTTGGAACTCCGGCCCCGTAGTTTCTTTCTTTTTCTTTGTTAGTTTCTGCCATTTTTAGCACCCCTAATTTAACGGTTTACTTAATTGCACCCCGAATAGCGTCTAAAATAGCATAATTATATTATACAAAAAAACCCCGAATTAACGAGGTTTATTTATTTAATATTTTTGTTTTTAACTATACGTTTGGCTTTGGAATAAATCCTTTTTCGAACTGCTCACATACAAGATTAGAAGATAGATCATCAAAAGGTTCTACTTTAAAAACATAATCTACATGAAACTCTGCACCTGTTTGCTTTCCTTTATCTTTTAAGATTACCAATATTTCATCACCATTTTTTATGTTTAATGGCAAAAAAGCAACTTGAATGCCTTTTTCTTTATCTAGATCGCGGTCATGATAATTCTTAATAAATTCAAACCCTGGTGGTCTTTCGCTTCTGTTGGTTTCGGCTTTAAGATAAGCCTGTAACGGCATGTCTGTAGCGCAATTAGCAAGGATATTAATAAATGATACTAAACTTAATGTTACTTTTTTCATTCTGATTTTAATTTAAGGTTATCGATTTTTCTTTAATAGTTTAGTTAGCTCTTCTGCAAATTCTGCAGCCATTGAGCGCATGGATGCGACACGAGTTTTATCGCCGGCAAAGCTCAAATATTTATCTCTCAAAACAACTATATCAGCATTGAAAGATATGTTTTGAGCGTTTGGCCTTTCATCTTTCAAAACCTCTTCTTTAAGTTGCTGGCGTTTTTTAAGGTTTATTTTAAGCTCTGATAGTTCAGCGTCCAAATCGTGCGTTTCGGTTGTAAGCTGTCTTTTTTTATCGATAAGCTCTTGGAAGGTTTCACCTTCTTTGATGTAAAGAAGCATTTGCTTGATCTTGTTAATCTCAAATTGCAGGGTTTGCTTTTTTATACCCAGGCGCGAACGCTTGGCCTGCATTTCTAAAATTGAGTGTTGGATATCGTTTGAATCTGCCATTTTATTTATTGTTAAAATTTTCGAAATAGAATACTATTGGTTTTGGTGTTTCGGCAATAAGCCCAAAACGTTTTGCTGCTCTGTAATTGGCGCTATAAAGGTTTGCTCTTTCAACCTGCATCGATATTTCTTTTCTAAAGCCCTCTATAGTGAATGTATCTTTATGTTTATTGCAATACCTGCAAGCAGGAAAAAGATTGTCTATATGGTTTACATCATTCAATGTTAGGTGTTGTAAAAAAATCGGCATTACCGATTTATCTAATATAGAATCAATAAAATTATACCTGCTAACAACGTGGTCAACCTGAAGAGATTTTAAGTCTATAGGTTGACCACAATAAGCGCATTTGCAGCCGAATTTATTTAGGACAAATTGCCTTATTTCTGTTTTTTTCATTATTGAAAGGCCCAAAATTTACCCTCATCAAAAACCAGATATTTAAACCTGATATATTTGCCGTTTATGGCTGTTTTTCGCCACTTGTAAGCTAAATCGTGGCCTAACGGTATAAAGCTACCTTTGAAAGATTTTCTCTCAACTGAATATGGTAAATTAACAAGGTGCATATTTTGCACCTTGTTATGAATATAAAGTGTTTTACCTTTTACGGTAAAATCTTGTGCTTTTGCGCCGAATGATAACATCAATAGCGCGAAGATCATTTTTTTCATTTGCCTTGGTTTTTATCTTTTAAAATTCTTTTGCTGTTTTTAAGCCCGGCTTTCGCCGAACTTCTGCGAGTTCTATCTTGTTTATCAAATTTATTGATGTTTTTGGCGTTATAATCAACACTTTCTCTTTTTTCAATAAACAAACCATATACTTTATATGTCATTTCTGCACAGGCTATCTTATCGAGTTTACCAGGTTTTTGAATTTCAAGATCAGGGGTAATACCTATTAAATCTTTTATTTCTTGGTTAAAGTTTATCATGCTTAGACCGTAATAGCTTCTTAAAAGCTCTCTTTGCCTGCCGATGTTGATCATTTCTTGAACTGTTAGCTCTGGCCACCTGCCGAACTTCATTAACGATTTAAGCGCTAATGTTCTTAGATTGATTGAAGTACTCATTTTTTATGTTTTAAATTGTTTGAACACAACAAAGTAAAACATAAAAATTGAATTATGCAAACGTTTTAATCAATTTATTTTACTTAATATTCGCTATTAGTCGGGCCATCAGTTAAAGAATTTCTCTTTGCGATTTTTAGAGAATTTTCACGCTTACTTATTACATTATCAAAATCTATATTTTTGTTTAACCTTTCCGTTTTAAGCAGAATTTCAAGCTCTTCGTTTTTTCTTCTAAGCTCTTTTAACTCTTCGTAATCTATGTTATTTGGAGCTTGTATTTCGTTATTTATTTGCCACGAAATAATAAGATACTGCGAATTAAATCTTTCACCATAAGTTATTAAAAATCCTTTTCTCATTAGGTTTTTAATAATTTCATCAGAAACGTGCATACCTATTGGAATAATATGCTCTTTGCTTCCGAGACTAGCACTATCGCAAATACCCTGTAATATTTGAGACACACTTAAACCCTTAATTTGGGTTATTTTTGCTGCTTCAACCGCGTTGAAACTTGCTATTTCTTGGTTTGTTAATTTTGCCATAATTTAGTCCTCTTCTACTCTTTCTATAATTGAATTAAAATGATCACCTACAATATATCTTTGGTTCGGGTCATATCCGAAACGCTGCATAAATTCTACTTTTGATTGAAAATCTTCGAAAGTAACCATAATAAAAGCATCCATGTTATCAGCTTTTTCTTTGGCTTTTTCGTTTATAAGTTTTTTAGTTGCCTTAACGGCTTCTTTTCGGTCGGCTGCTGGCTGCTGCATTTCCTGAAGCTCACTGTTTACCTCATCTATTTTTGTTTGTGCCTCAATATTAATTGATATCCCCATCATGGACAGATCGATATCATCAAGTCCGGCCAATTTATAATCTATATCAGGAATTAAGCCTTTTATTGCAGTTAGATCATAATCACCCTGAACATTTTTATTGTTCATTAGAATATTCTGCTCCTTTTCTGTTTTCAGGTCAAAATCTACCACCTCAACAGTAATGAGGTAATCCGTTTCTGGGTTTGATGCTTCGTAGTGGTGCAGCTCATCTAAAATAGAAAGTCTCTGGTGTCCAGAAACTAGGTTGCCGGTCCTTTTGTTCCACACAAAGCCGCCTAAAATACCTATTGCCTTGATATTCTTTTTAAGAAGGGATCTTGCTTTTTCGCTGATCTTTCGGGGGTTGTAATCAGCTGGGCTGATCTGTGAGCGTTTAATGGTCTGGTTAACGCTGGTTATGTATTTTGTCTTTTCCATTTGCTTATATGGTTATGGTATATATAACACCTGTTTTAATATTATAAAATTTATCTTCGAAAACAGGCTCTATCTTAAGTTCCAAATTTTTACCATCAACAACTGCAGATACCATTTCTGCCCTTAGTTTTTCTATGAAACTATTAACACCATCTAACTTATCAGATATGGTAGGTTTAAATTTTGGTTTTAAGGCCATGGTTTTATTGTTTAAACTGTGATTTTTTGCGTTCTTTTTCGTCATGATCAAACAAAATTCTTTCACTCATTGGAAATTGAGTTAATATCTTATGTAGATCGTTTGGATAATTTTTACGGAGGTAGAGAAAAACATCTAAATCAAAGCCTACACCGCTACTTCTTTTTTTGCCCTCATAATTTATAGGCTCCGGCAATCCGTTCATTTGTACGTACCTCAAAACCTCTGCATCCTTCCATGTTGATAGTGGATATGCTTTTTGAGTGGCGTAATTTATAGCTTCAAGATCATAACCCTTTAACATTATCCTACGGTTCATGCTATCGGCTTTTTTCATACCAAAAATTGACCAGTTTATGCCGGTTTTAATTCTTATTGATTCATCAACATCGATAAGCTTCATTATTTTCTGATCTGGGTTTGCTTCACAATAAAGACCACCTCTAAGAATATATGTTAGGTTCCAATGGGGTACCTCATGAACTACTATGTTGCTGTACTTATATTTTGCAAAAACAAGATAACGGTTTATGTGATCAAGATTTTTAACAAAGTACATAAAAACAAGATGCACCTCTTTAAATCGCTTGCTGCACATATCCAAAAGCGCCAAACTGTCTTTACCACAAGAAAAAAATAGAATAACCTTATCGGTTTTTGATGCAACTGCATCGAGTACCGCGGCCGCGTGTTGAATTGGTAACATTTGCTTTATATTTTTTAAATAAAAAACGGGGTGGTTAGGCACCCCGTTATAATTTTTACCCTGCCGAATTACCAGCAGAACGGTTGCCCGATCTATTGGCCCTGTTAACGCTGTTAACAATCGATCTTCTTTGTGCTGCAGTTCTAATATCTCTGCCTCTTCGCCTTACGGCACCATTTGAAAAACCTCTAAACATAATTTTGTAATTTAATTAAGCAATAAAAGTATTACAAATTTTTATGGTTTACAACTTCACCAAGATCAAACTCGATTTCTGCCTCTACATATTCTTTGCCCTCATGGGTATAAACAATATCTTTGTCGTTTTCATCTGTCAAAACAAAAACATTTGCACCGGTAACCATTACCAAGGCTTCACCCCTATCTTTGTTGTAACCGGCATAAAATTGAATTGCATCGTATTTTCTGGGCGTACAACCATCAGCATTTAGGTATTTTTTGTTTGTGTTTGGCCTGATCTCTCGCGTCTCTTTCTTTTTGGTGCCATTGACGATGTTTTTAAGATGTACCTCTTTGATAATTAGCTGTAAAATATTCATTTTGTTTTTTACTTAAGTTTTATATATTTGAGACGCTTTATATTTATGTTTATTCTTGAACGAGAATCAATCTAACGCGCTAACCATTCGGTTTAGCGCGTTTTTTGTTTAAAAACCAATAAAAGAAGGTTTATCACTATCAAAAAATCTATTTTTGCCGCCTACATTCATTATACCAACCTCAAATTTTAATATAACAGGCCTTGAATAGCTTTTATTCTTAATTTTTACGGTTGCAATCTTTGTTTTTAGCTGGGTAACTTTAACAGTACCTTTTATTATTTTTTCGGGTACCATAATTAAACAAGCTTGATAATTTCGTGGCCATTAGCGAAAACATGCCAAACTAGGCCATTTTTACAATGAATTGTACCAATATATTTTTTGTTCAATATAAAGCCTGGCTCTAAAGATTGACCGGTACCCACAACATCAAAATCTATTTTTCTTTTTTCGTATTCTAAAGTGACTGCAGCCCAAAAAAACATTTTATCGTTTTGTTCGGCAACAGTTAAAACCCTGGGTAAAGTGTTTATTTCAATAATGTTTTTACCTGGTTGCAATTCGAATTTGTAGATAATTTCTGACATAATTAACGTGTAATTTCTTTGTAAATCAATAAAATAAATAAAGCTATTAGAATAACTCTCAAATGCTTAAAAATTGTTTTAACAACCCATTCAGCACCTTTATCTCTTCTTTGTTGGTTGTGGGTATAAAACAATAAACTGAAAACTAAAGGGCCAACTATAGGCACCAAAAACGCTAAAACCATTAAACAGTTAAATAGCGTAGGGTTTTTTTCTATCTCTATCATAAATCAAATGTAGTAATAAAATAGAATATTGCAAATATATTTATCAATAATAACGGCGTTTGTTCTTTTTGCCGCCTTTATTGTCGAAACTCTTATAGAAAGGCTCAAAATTACGCTTTAACTTGCTTTCTGGCTCTAAATCTTCTAACTTATCATAGTGTTGAGCTGCTAATTTAAAAATCTCTTCTTTTTCAATATACGTAGGCCCAATTGCAGGGTTTTTCAAACTTTCTAAATATCGCAATATATCTTCTAGTGGGGTTCCACTTTGCTCCGCCATATTTTTAAGCAAAGACACGGTATATGATTTACCTCCCCTGGCATCTGGACCGATACAAACTAACACAGCCTCATCTTCGTATGTTTCGCCAAAGTCCATACCGCCAACAAAAGGAACATCAGCAACATCAGCAACATCAGACAAATTCTCTACTATTCGCTTGCCTATCATATCACCGGCACCAATAACCAAAGTTAAATTTTTAGTGGCTTCGTTTAATTTTTTAATTACTTCAGCATCAAGTTTAAGTTCTAGCATTAACTTTAAATTTTCTGTCTTATCCATGATTAAAAACTAACGTTTGGTGTTGGTGTAATTTGAATTATTTGAGGGATTATCAATGGAGTACCCCATAGACGTTTTTTAAGGTCGTTAAAATAACCACTCATTACTAAAGCTAAATCTAATTCTTTTAGCGGATCCAAAATACCGTATTTACCATAAATGGAACCAGTAAGGCTAATATATTCTGCATCTATAATTTGCCTGGCCTCAATGCCGGACTTTCTGAAATTTTCAATACCTTTTTGTATGTGAGGTAATTGGTGCTGTTTAAAATGGATCATCATTTAATAATTTTATTAACTTATAGTATTTTAAATTCATTTCTTTAATGGCTTTACTTTTAAATAAAATGTATTTAATACGGTTTAAAGGCTGCTTAATATCGAATTTAAAAAAAGAGTACATGTACAGCTGATAATTTTCTAAAGCAGACATTTTAATTATTTTACTTGCCTGTATGCTCCAATCTTTAAGAGCTTTTTCATGGTCATCAAAATGTTTTTGCAGCTCTGGCTTTATTTTAAGGCAATCTATTAATTTTTGAGCCGTCTCTTCAGAAATATCGTTTTTACCGAATGAGCGCTCAATATCAGTCATTGGGTAATCTTTTTTTAGCATTTCTCGGACCGTTAAAATAATCTCATCCATTTCTGACTGAATCAAAATAATATTATGATCTCTACTCATTAAGCTAAAAAGCGGTTGGTACCAGCTATACCATGGTTGATCACTAATTGCCATTTATTTACTTTTTAAATAATCTTCAATAACACTTAAACTAGATGGGCAATCTTCAACCGGTGCGGTACAACTGATATAAGATACTTCAGCATCTTGATCAACCCGTACGATTTTACTATTATCTATCGGTCTATCTACAACATTAAAAACTGGCTGTTCTGAAACCTTAATAAATGGTTGATCAAAATACTGATTTTCTCTAGAGTTGTCAAAACCTCTTAAAATTGCATGTAATAAGAATTTACTCATTTTGCTTTAAATTAATTATGAACTGATCAAAGTAAGTTATAATAATTGATTAATGCAAATGTTATTTATTTTTATTTATTTGAAAAAAGTATTTGCAAATATCAAAACTATATGTATATTTGTACTGTTCAAACAATCACAATTTAAAACTTAAAAAAATGTCAAATTTCACAACTGAAGAATTAAGAGAAAACGCAAACTACATTATTAAAATATTATCTAGTCAAAAAACAATAATGTGGTCTTGGGGTGCGCGTGGTTTCTGCGTATTAGATAGAGAGGGTAAAAAAACCCTTAGAATGAGGGTTAGCGGCCTTAAACATAAAGGGTACGTTTATATCTCTTTAAATGAGGGTACAGATTTATTCGAGGTTTACGCTACTACTTTACAAAACGTAGTTAAAAAAGAAAATACAAGGGTTTATTTTGATGAGCTTGTAAGTGTTGTTGATGATATCGTAGAAAAAGGCGAAATGAGCAAAGAAGAGTACTCTAAAAAATTATCTAAGGTTAGATATTCATTTTAAAAATTATGAAAACATCATTAAACGAAAAATTGACACTAGAGCAATTAAACAGTAAAGCTGATAAAGTAAATTTTTCACACCGTGTTTTAAGAGCAAAACTTATAGGTGAAAAATATTTTAACACTCATTACCATACTAGAGGTAAGTTTTATTTTGAAAACAGAATTTTATTCGTAGCATATATGTCTTATAATAGTTTTTGTTACGCGCCAATGTTGGGTGTAAATTCTCACATTAACTAAAAGTACATTTTAATTTATTTAACCCTGCTAGTTTCGATTAGTGGGGTTTTTAGGTGCAAGGCGGTTGTTATTCGCAATCGTTCTTTAACAGATAATACCAATTGTCAATTTTACCGCGTTTATCGCTTTGTATTGTTTTAATATTGATGTTTGAACACTAATTTTATTAAACAAAAAACCCCTAGCAAAATTGCCAGGGGTTTTCTTTTATCTTCTTTATTTATTTCTCTTTCGCTTATCTACCAGATTTAATATTAGTACAAATATAAGATAGCATATAAGTATGAATACTGCTATTAATATACCAATCCAAAGGGGTGATAAAACCCACAACCAGGACCATGTAATAATATTAGCCAATTTTAGGCCTATAAAAAGTAATAATAAAAGGCCAACGAAGCTTACGCCGCCTGAAGATTTAGAATTATTAGAATCGCTCATTTTATCTTTTGTTAGAATGTAAATAAAATTTAGGCTTAAGATCGCCTTTTAAATATAATGGGTGTTTTGGCACTCCGTTAACGGTTTTGTCTATGATGTATAAACTTTGGTAATCTTCATTTGTGAATGGTAAAAATTGATCACTAAATCTGGCTGCTTTATTTGTTCCGTAAGCTAATACGGTAATCTTGGCCATTGAGTGAAGATTTCTAATATATTCTTTATTTATATTAATAATTGACAGATCCAAAGATGAAGGTAAATTTTTAGGGTCTGTGGCTCTATACGCTATCAGATTACCTACTAATATACCACCATAACCCCAACTCTTAGCAAAGTTAACACACCTTCTAATTGTAGGATCATCAAACGTTCCGTCGGCTGTTGATGGGTTTAGCATAATAAATAAAACCAAAGGTTTGTGTTTATCCCATACACGCCAAAGGGCAAAGCGATATTTTTTATCTTCGCTAATTATTGCCTCACTTGGATTATTAAGATTAATTTCCTGTACTTCCATAGCCGCCGGTACCCCTTTCAGTTTCGCTTAAAACCTCAACCTCTTCAAACTCAACCGGTGGATATGGTAATATGATCAATTGACCTATACGCTCACCAACCTTATAGTTTAACAGTTTTTCGTTAAAAGATTTTTCAGTAGAGTACAAAGATTCATTGGTGTCCAAATCAATACCGGAAAATCTTTGGTATTTAGCGTACTTAAACATAACCTCTCCACGGTAACCGCTATCTACAATACCACAATGGTTTGTTAATACCAGATCCTTTTTTGAGTTGCTA
>Ga0247816_10000544_pt1 | contig 20801 bp, 22 predicted proteins | sample UWRJL209509C1_FD_179930 | JGI IMG/M metagenome (GOLD analysis project Ga0247816, IMG submission 179930) | Plant litter microbial communities from Arlington Agricultural Research Station in Wisconsin, United States - UWRJ-L209-509C-1 | ecosystem: Environmental > Terrestrial > Plant litter >...
GAAAAAAAAATTTTTTTAAAAAATATTTTTTTTTTTTTTTTATTAATTTTATGATTTTTTATTAAATCATGTAAATACGATACTCTTGAAAGAACTTTTTTTGTTTTAAAATTTAAATCTTTAATTATATTAATTTTAAAATTTAAATAACGTAACTTGTAACTATTTATTAGTTGTTTTGGTTGAATTTTTTTATGTATATAAAAGAAATTTTTTTTTTTAAATTTATTTTTTCGATTTATATAAAAAGTTTTTTTATTATTAATTAAATTATTTAAATTAATAGGTTTCATTGAAAAAACAACACCTAAAATAGATATAAAAACTTTTTTATTAGTACCACTAATAACACGTCCTTTTATTACATTATTATTTTTTTTAAGAATATTTTTAAATATTATTGAATTAAAATGATATAAAATATCATAATTTAAATTATAATTAAATAATAATTGATTTTCATATTGAATTTGAATTGTATAAATATTATTTAAATTTAATACTGTTAAAGGTAAATATACATTTTCATAATTATTTAATTCAATAACATTTGAATCCATATTTTTATATAATATTTGATTTTCAAATAAAATTTTTTTTAATTTAAATTTATTTTTTTTTAAATCATTATTTTTTAGAAAATGTTGATAATTTAGTAAATTATTAAATTTTTGTGTTTTTAATTTTTGCATTTAAATATATTAAATAAAATTAGGCCTAGTAGGACTTGAACCTACAACTACACCGTTATGAGCGGTATGCTCTAACCAATTAAACTATAAGCCTTATTATTTATAAATAAATTTTGTTTTAACAGGTAATTTATTTGAACCCGCTTTTAATACTTTTTTAGCATTTTCTAATGAAATACCGCTAATTTCATATAAAATTTGACCTTTTTTCACTTTAGCAACCCAAAATGAAACAGCTCCTTTACCTTTACCCATACGATTTTCTGTAGGTTTTGAAGTAACGGGTGTATCAGGAAAAACTCTTATCCAAAGAAAACCTAATCGTTTCATTTTTCTAACAATAGTTCGGCGTGTTGCTTCAATTTGTCTAGCTGTTAATCTAGTTTCTTCTAAAACTTTAATAGCGTATTTACCAAATATAATTTGATTACCTTTTGTTGTTTTACCTACAAGTTTTCCTTTAAATTGTTTTTTATATTTTGTTTTTTTCGGAAATAACATAAATTTAATTTTTTTTTAAAAAAACCCAAAATTTAATACTACAAATACCAGAAGGTGTTTTAAATTCATTAAAATTATATTTAATATCGTATTTTAAAGTATTTAATGGAATTTTACCTTTTTGATAAACTAATTTTTTTTTACGTTTTGAACCATTTAATCTTCCTTTAAATTGTAAACGATATCCTTTAAAATTAGAAAACATTCTAAAAAATTCTTGAAGAATATTATTAATATTTTTTATATATTTTTTATGCGATTTTTTTCTTTCTAAAGATTGTTTAATATAATGTGTAATCATATTTATATTTTTAGTATATAATGCATAACTAAAATTATATATCATTTTTTTTACATCCTTATTAATTTTATTATTTTTTTTTATAAAACGAAAAATTCTTCCTATTTTTTTTTTTAATACTTTTAAATCTTTTAATTTTACATTTTTTACAAAAAGTTTTATATTATTATTCTTATAATATAAGTTTAAATTATTAACAATTTTATTATAAGGTAATCTATAAAAATTTTTTGAATGTTGACGTAAATAAATATAAATATTTATATTTTTAGATGTTTTTACAGTATTTAATTTTATTAATTTTAAATTTTTATAATTATAAATATTTTCAAAATATTTTCTAATTTCTAAATCAAAATGTAATAAATTTGAATATTCTTCTTTTTCAACAATCCATTTTGAATGCCAATTTTCATTTTTATTTAATCGTAAACTAATTGGTATTATTTTTTTATCCATTTTTTAATTTATTTTTTTTTTTTATATATGTGTTTTTTTCGTGTATTTACAAATTCACCTAATTTGAAACCTACCATTTTTTCATTTATTTTTATATTTATAAAAGTTTTACCATTATAAATATTTACAAAATGATCAACATATTCAGGTAATATTGTTAAATTTTTATTATCTATTTTTATCCATTGTTTTTTTTTTAATAAATTAACTTTAAAAAAAGGACCTTTATATTTACTTCTAGACATTTTTTATATTACTTACTGTATAATTAATTTTTTTTTTTTTTTTTTTTTTTTTTTTTTTTACTACGTGTAGGTTTACCTTTAGTAATTTTACCTTGAGGACTTACTGAAGGTCTACCACCACTAGTTTTACCTTCACCACCTCCATGTGGATGATCTACCGGATTTTTTGCAACACCTCTTACTTTTGGTCGTCTATTTAGCCAGCGAGAACGTCCAGCTTTACCTAATTTTATTTTTTTATGATTTATATTTGAAACAATACCTAATGTAGCGTAACAAGATAATAATATCAATTTTAATTCACCAGAACTTAATCTGATTTTTGCATATTTATTATTAATTTTTTGAATTAATTGTGCAGAAGTTCCGGCACTTCGAATTAATTTACCTTTTGAATTAGGATATAAACTAATATTGTGAATTAAACTACCAATAGGTATATTTTTTAAAGGTAAAGCATTTCCTACTTTTAATTCAGCTTCAGGACAACTTTTAACATATTGATTTAAATTTAAACCTTCTGGAGCTAAGATTAAATAAGATTGTAAATCATTTTTTATATAGGCTATATTTGCAGATCTATTAGGATCATATAAAATTTTAGTAACATGGCCTTCTATATTTTGAGATCGGTTAAAACTAATTTTTCTATATAAACGTTTATGACCTCCACCTCTATGTCTTACTGTTATTTTACCTTGATTATTTTTACCATTTGCTCTTTTAAAACCTTTGATTAAATTTTTAATTTTAAAAGTTTTAGTTAAATTGTTTTTTTTTAACAAAAATGTTTGACGTTGTGATGGTGTTATGGGATTTATTTTTTTTTCTATCATTTTATATGGTATATAGATAAAATCTATTATGTTATATATTTTTAATAAAACAATTTCAGATTCAAAAAGTATTTTATATTCATTAACTGTTTTATACGGTATAAATGAATATCAATCTAAAAAAATTTGTAAAAATATAGGAATTAATCCTCAAATAACTATTAATAAACTTAAAAATAATCACGTAAACCGTTTAATTAATTATATTAATAAAAATTTAAAAGTTGAGCAACTTTTAAAACAGTCTAAAAAGGATAGGTTAAATGAATTGTTAGATATTAAAAGTAATCGTGGTATAAGATTAAGTCAAGGTTTACCTGTAAGAGGTCAACGTACTCATACCAATGCTAAAACAATTAAAAAATTAAAAAAAATATTTGTTAATAAACAACCTTTACGTAATAAACGTCCATTAAAAGTTCAAAAAAAAAAAAAAAAATAAAAATATTATATGATAAAAAATAAACTTAAAAATAAAAATACTTTAATTTTAGCTAATTTACATGTGAAATCAAGTTTAAAAAATACTATCGTTAGTTTAACTAAAAATACTGGTGGTGTTTTAAAACAATGGTCTACAAAATCATTAAAAAAAACTAAGTTTAAAAAAAATACTCCTTATAATGTACAATTAATAATCTATAAAATAAATCAATTTATTCAATTAAAAAAAATTAAAAAATTAAATATACATTTAAATGGTACTGGTTTAGGTAGATTTAATATTTTAAAAAATATTAAAAAAAAAAATATTAAAATTGGATATATTTTTGATAAAACATCAAGACCTTTTAACGGTTGTCGAATTAAAAAAATGAAAAGACGTTAATTTTAAAAAATGGATAGGTGATCGAGTGGTTTAAGGTATCAGTCTTGAAAACTGAAGTATATAAAAATACCGTGGGTTCGAATCCCACTCTATCCTTTTTAAAGCTAGAGACGGATTTGAACCGTCATTAAAGGATTTGCAGTCCTTTACATTACCATTATGTTATCTAGCCATATTTTAATTTATTATAAAATTATGAATAAAAGTAAAAAATTCTTTACCTATAAAAATAAAATTATTTTAACAAATGGATCTTCTTTAAAAATAACATCTATTAAGTATATTAAAAATTATCAATTAAATTTTAAAATATTTAAAGAAATGAAAAATGATAAAGATTTAAATACAAATTTTAATAAAAATAAATTAAATTTTATTAAAAAAATATTTATTTAATAAAATATATATATATATAAATATTTCAAATAAAATTAAAAAAATAATAAAAATTAATAATTGATTTATAAAATCAGGTGGTGATATTATAGCACTAATTATTATAAATTTTAAAACAAAAAATTTTCTTAAATTAATTATTATTTTTATATTTAAAACATTAATAAAAATAATATAAAATAATATAAAAAAATAAATAAAAATTAAAAACATATATATAAATGATGAAAAAATAAAATTAAAATAATTATTTAATTTAGGTTCAAAATATATGTTAAACAAATATTTATCTGAAAAATTAATATTTAAAAAAAAATACCAAATATTTGGTATTATCTTTATTAAAATTATAAAAATTATAAAAAAATTAAAAATTAAAAAAACACTATAAATTTTTATTATTTTAAAATTTTCATATTTAAATAAACCTGAGGAAAAAAAAAACCAGCTTTGAATTAAACTTAATTGAAAAATTAAAAAAAAAGATACAAAAGCTGATATGTAAATATTTGTAATAAATATTTCTGTAATATTTGTAAATATAAAATATTTTAATAAATCTTTATTTATCAATATATTTATTAATAAATAAATTAATTGATTTGAAAAATAATATGATACTGCAAATATATAAAAAAAAGTAATTAATAATATAAAAAAATTATATTTTAATTCAAATAAGTGTAATTGTAAGTAAGTTGTTATTTTATTATTGCTCATAATATATTAAAAATATATTGCCTACTTGGTGAAATTGGTAAACACGATAGATTTAAAATCTGTTCCCATTTAAGGGTTATTGGTTCAAGTCCAATAGTAGGTATTTTTATCAAAGTGGTGAAATTGGTAAACACGTTACACTTAGGATGTAAAGCTTTAACGCATTAAGGGTTCAAGTCCCTTCTTTGATAGTTTCTATAAGAATATATTTTAAGACGAGATAGAGTAATTGGTAACTTATCAGGCTCATAATCTGGAGATGTAGGTTCGAATCCTGCTTTCGTCAAATTAACTAAAAATTTATGATACAAATTCAAACTAAATTAAAAGTAAATGATAACAGTGGTATCAAAATAGGACAATGTATAAAAATATATAAAAGTAAAGTTGGAAAAATAGGAGATACTATTCTAATTTCAGCAAAAAAATTACGTTTAAATCAAAAAAAAAAAGTTAAAATAATTAAAGGTGATTTATTTAAAGCTTTAATTGTTCATACAACTTATCAGAAAAAAAGTACAATAGGAAATTTAATTAGATTTGATAAAAATTGTATCATAATATTAAATAATCAAAATAAACCTTTAGGTACACGTATTTTTGGTCCAATTACATCTGAATTTAGAAAACAAAAAAATTTTAAAATTTTATCATTATCTTCTAATATTTTATAAACCTTAAATTAAATATGAATGAAAATTTAAAAAATCATTATCAAAATGTTATTATTTACGATCTTATAACAAAATTACATTTTAAAAATATATTTGAAATTCCAAAAATAACTAAAATATGTTTAAATATTGGATTTAAAAATGCGAATATTGAAAAAAAAAAATTAATCAATATTATATTACTTTTAAAATTAATAACAAATCAAAAACCTATTGTAACAAAATCAAAAAAAAATAATATTTTTTTAAAAATTAAAAAAAATTCTATTATAGGATGTAAAGTAACTTTACGAAAAAAAAATATTTATATTTTTTTAGAAAAACTTTTAATTTTTATTTTACCAAATATTAATAAAATAAATTTTAATATTGAAAATAAAAATATATTAAATTTTCAAATTAAAAATGTATTAAATTTTTTTGAATTAAAAACTGAATTTTTAAAATTTAAAGAAATACCACCAATTGATGTTTCAATACATACCAATTCAAAAAATAATAATGAATTATTTACATTATTAAATTATTTTTTTATTATAAAAAAATAATAGCAAAAATAGCTCAATGGTAGAGTATAACCTTGCCAAGGTTAATGTTGAGGGTTCGAATCCCTTTTTTTGCTTATTATATAAAATAATAATACATAAAATGGACCCAAAGGCAGTATTTGGTATTTCCATATACAGAATTTAAATTAAATAATAAGGGAATAATTATTTAAGCATCGACATTTTATTATATAATTAATATGTGATTATAGATTAATTGGTAAATCCTTTATCTTCCAAGTAAATATTGTGGGTTCAAGTCCCACTAATCACATAATAAAATTATATAAAAATAAATTTCTGGAGAAATGGCTGAGTGGTTAAAGGCGGCAGACTGTAAATTTGTTGAAATATTTTCTACGTAGGTTCAAATCCTACTTTCTCCATTTAAATTAATAATATAAAAATAATGAAAATTTTATATTCTTTAAGATATATTTTAATGTAAGAATGTTTATTATTAAAATTTTTTGATTTTTTAACAATTTATATTAAATATTTAATATAAAAATTAAATAGAGTTTGATCCTGGCTCAGAATAAATGCTATTGGTATGCTTAACACATGCAAGTTGAATGTCTATTTTATAGACATAGCGAACGGGTGAGTAACACGTGAATTATCTACCTTTTAATTCAGGATAATTATTTTATATAAAAATACTGAATAATTCAAATAAAGTTTTAATAACGTTAAAAGATGAGTTTGCGCAAGATTAGGTAGTTGGTAGTTTAAAAGACTACCAAGCCGACTATCTTTAGCTGGTTTGAAAGAATGATCAGCCACATTGGGACTGAGACACGGCCCAAACTTTTTTAAAGGCAGCAGTGGGGAATTTTGGACAATGAGCGAAAGCTTGATCCAGCAATACCAAGTGAGTGAAGAAGGCTAATTAGGTTGTAAAGCTCTTTCATTAAGGAGGAAAATGACAGTACTTAAAAAAGAAGTTCCGGCTAATACCCGTGCCAGCAGCCGCGGTAATACGGGAGGAGCGAGCATTATTCGGAATGATTAGGCGTAAAGGGTTTGTAGGTGGTTTTTTAAGTTGAAAAAAACAGATTAAAGCTCAACTTTATAAATTTTTTCAAAACTGAAAAACTTGAGTATAAATAGAGGATAATGGAATTTCTATTGGAGGGATAAAATATGTTGATAATAGAAGGAAGATCAAAAGCGAAGGCAATTATCTGGGTATATACTGACACTGAGAAACGAAAGCTTGGGTAGCGAACGGGATTAGAGACCCCGGTAGTCCATGCTGTAAACGATGAGTGCTCATATTTAGAATTTTTAGATATCAAGCTAACGCGTTAAGCACTCCGCCTGAAAAGTATAATCGCAAGATTGAAATTCAAAGGAATTGACGGGAGTCTACACAAGCGGTGGAGCATGTGGTTTAATTCGATAATACGCGCAGAACCTTACCAACTCTTGCAAATTAGATTAAAAAATTAAATTTAATTTAAACAGGCGTTGCATGGCTGTCGTCAGCTCGTGTTGTGAAATGTTTGGTTAAATCCTTTAACGAGCGCAACCCCTATTATTAGTTGCTAATTTATTTAATTAAATAAAAGCACTCTAATAAAAATGTCAATGATAGGTTGAAGGAAGGTAGGGATGACGTCAAGTCTTCATGGCCCTTATGAGTTGGGCTACACACGTGCTACAATGATAATTACAATGAGAGGCAATAATGATTAAAAATTGGAGCAAATCTTTAAAGGTTATCTTAGTTCGGATTATGGGCTGAAACTCGCCCATATGAAGCTGGAATCGCTAGTAATCGCAGAACAGCATGCTGCGGTGAATATGTTACTAGACTTTGTACACACCGCCCGTCACATCAAGGAAGTTAAATATTTTTAAAATGATTTATAGTTATTTAATTTTAATAAATAATTGTTTTATTATAACAATTTATATTTAAATTTTTTAATACAAAAATTCCTAAAAAGTATTTAGTAACTTTGATGAAGTCGTAACAAGGTAGTCGTAGGGGAACCTGTGGCTGGAAGAGCTCTTTAACATTCTTATATTAAAATATATCTAAAAGGAAAATAGTTTAATTGGTAAAATAATAGTCTCCAAAATTATTGTTGTTGGTTCAAGTCCAATTTTTCCTGTAATTTAATTTATTATATTTAAATTAAATATATATATATATACTTTTAATAAATTTTATATTTTTAATATTTTATTTATAAAATATTTTATTTTAGTATATAAATTAAATATATTAATAAATAATTTATTATTTATTAAATCAATTTAATAATATATATTTTATAGTTTTATTTATGAAATTAACACAGAAATTTAGTCAATATTTATTACAGATTTTACCTATTATAAATTATAATATTTATAAAAATGAATTATCTATAAATATTTATTTTAATAAAATGGTTCCTATTTTTTTTTTTTTAAAAAATCATACTAATACTCAATTTAAAGTTTTATCGGATATTTGCGTAGTAGATTATATTAATAAAAAAAAACGTTTTGAAATTATATATAATTTATTAAGTATACGTTTTAATACTCGTTTAAAAGTTAAAATTTTAATAAATGAATTACAACCTGTCGATTCAATTATTAGTGTTTATAAAACTGCAAACTGGTGTGAAAGGGAAGCTTGGGATATGTTCGGTATTTTTTTCATAAATCATCCAGATTTAAGAAGAATTTTAACTGATTATGGTTTTGAAGGACATCCTTTACGTAAAGATTTTCCTTTAAGTGGTTATTTAGAAGTTTATTATAATGAATTAAAAAAAAGAGTAGTTTATGAACCAATAAATTTATCTCAACAATATAGATTATTTGAATTTAATAGTCCTTGGAATAAAAAAGTTAGTTAATTTAATAATTAAATAACGATTATATTTGTTATTAGGTAAATTTCTATTTCATTTTATGAGATGGAATAAAAAATCCTTATTTGCAGTTATTAATAATCATTTAATTGATTATCCTACACCGATTAATTTAAATTATTTTTACGGTTTTGGTTCATTAGCGGGTATCATGTTAGTTATTCAAATTTTAACAGGTATCTTTTTAGCAATGCATTATACACCTCATATTGATCTAGCTTTTAATAGTGTTGAACATATTATGAGAGATGTTAATAATGGTTGGTTAATTAGATATACTCATGCTAATGGTGCTTCTTTTTTTTTTATTGTAGTTTATGTACATATTTTCAGAGGTTTATATTATGGTTCATATATAACTCCTAGAGAAGGTTTATGGTGCTCAGGTGTTGTTATTTTTATTTTAATGATGGCAACTGCTTTTATGGGTTATGTTTTACCTTGGGGTCAAATGAGTTTTTGGGGTGCTACTGTAATTACTAATTTATTTTCAGCTATACCTATTGTAGGTAAAGATATTGTTGATTGGTTATGGGGTGGTTTTGCTGTTGATAATCCAACATTAAATAGATTTTTTAGTTTACATTTTACTTTACCTTTTGTTATAGTAGGTGCAGTATTAATTCATTTAATTTTATTACATGAAGTAGGTTCAAATAATCCATTAGGTTTAACATTAAAAACTGAAAATGTTCCTTTTTATCCATATTTTTATACTAAAGATTTATTTGGTTTAATGGTATTATTATTCGTATTTTTTATATTTGTATTTTATTATCCAAATACTTTAGGACATCCAGATAATTATATTGAAGCTAATCCAATGAAAACACCTTTACATATTGTTCCAGAATGGTATTTTTTACCTTTTTATGCAATTTTAAGATCTATACCAAATAAAATTGGTGGTGTTATTGCAATGTTTGCATCATTATTAGTAATGTTAACAATACCATTTACAAATTCATCTGAAATAAGAAGTACAGCTTTTAGACCTATATTTAAAGTAAGTTACTGGTTATTAGTTGTAGCTTTTTTCTTATTAGGTTGGGTAGGTCAAATGCCAGTTGAATATCCTTATACTGAGATTGGAGTTGTTAGTATGATTTATTATTTTCTTTTTTTTATTGTAATAGTACCATTTTTAGGTAAAATTGAATCATTTTTAATACGTTACAAAAATAAATAACAATATTTTTATATTTTAAATATAAAAATATTAAATATTAATATAAATTATAATTAATTAAATAAAATTATTTAATTAATTATAAAATAAATTGTATATAATTTATTTTGATATTTTTTTTCCATGTACTAAAGTTACATATACTATATAAAAGAATAATATAGCTGAAAAAAATGAAATATATGAACCTAATGATGAAACAGCATTCCAACCACTATAAGCATCTGGAAAATCTGGTATTCTTCTAGGCATACCTGCTAAACCTAAGAAATGCATTGGAAAGAAAGTTAAGTTAACACCTATAAAGAATAACCAAAAATGTATTTGACCTAAAATTTCAGGATATTGACGTCCAGTAATTTTACCTATCCAATAATAAAATCCAGCAAAAATACCAAAAACAGCACCCATAGATAATACATAATGGAAATGCGCTACAATATAATAAGTATCATGAATTGCTATATCTAAACCTGAATTAGCCATGATAACACCAGTAATTCCACCTACTACGAATAAAAATAAAAAACCTAAATTAAATAACATAGGAGTTTCATATTTTAAAGAACCTCCCCACATAGTAGCTAACCAACTAAATATTTTAATACCTGTAGGTACTGCAATAATCATAGTTGCTGCTGAAAAGTATGCTCTAGTATCCACATCTAAACCTACAGTAAACATATGGTGAGCCCAAACTATACAACCTAATAAACCTATAGATAACATAGCATAAACCATACCTAAATAACCAAATACATTTTTTTTAGAATAAGTAGATGTAATATGACTAATAATACCAAAAGCAGGTAAAATTAAAACATAAACTTCTGGATGACCAAAAAACCAAAATAAATGTTGGTATAATACTGGATCACCTCCTCCTGATGGATCATAAAATGATGTATTTAAATTTCTATCAGTTAATAACATAGTAATAGCACCTGCTAATACAGGTAAAGTTAATAATAATAAGAAAGCGGTAATAAATATAGACCAAACAAATAAAGGTAATCTATGGAAACTTAAACCAGGAGCTCTCATATTATAAATAGTTGATAAAAAGTTAATAGCACCTAATAATGATGATATACCTGATAAATGTAAACTAAAAATAGCTAAATCTACAGAAGGTCCTGAGTGAGCTTGAACACTTGATAATGGTGGATATACTGTCCAACCTGTACCAGCACCTGATTCAACAATAGCTGATGATACTAATAATAATAAAGATGGAGGCAATAACCAAAAACTAATATTATTCATACGAGGAAAAGCCATATCTGGAGCACCTATCATTAAAGGTACAAACCAGTTACCAAAACCTCCAATTAAAACTGGCATAACCATAAAAAAAATCATAATAAACGCGTGAGCAGTAACAACAACATTATATAAATGATGGTTACCTTCAAAAATTTGATTACCTGGTTGTGCTAATTCCATTCTAATTAAAACAGATAATGTAGTACCTACTACACCTGAAAAAGCACCAAAAATTAAATATAAAGTACCAATGTCTTTATGATTTGTTGAAAAAAGCCATCTAGTTGACCAATTATTTATACTTTGAAAATTCATTTTTAAATATTTAAATATTTTTTAAATTAAAACTTACGATTTTATGAAAATTAATTAAAAAAGAGCAATGGTCTTTTTATATATTATTTTTTAAAATATTGTTTAATTTTATTTTTGATATTTTTTATATCAGAAAATAATAACAATATTATAATTAATGTACCTGTTACTTTAAAAAACATAAAATTTTTTAATTAAGCATTTAAATCAAAATTAATTTTATTTTTTAACCAAGTTAAGTAATCTTCTAATGAAACTGCTTCAACAACAATAGGCATAAACCCATGATTTACTCCACAAATTTCACTACATTGACCATAAAAAACACCTTCTCTTTTAATAAACATAGAAGTTTGATTTAAACGACCAGGACAAGCATCTAATTTGATACCTAATGAAGGTATAGCCCATGAATGTAAAACATCAGAAGCAGTAATTAATACTCTAATATGACTATTAGTTGGAACAACCACACGGTTATCTACTTCTAAAAGTCTAAATTGACCTATTTCTAAATCATTTTCTTGTACCATATAACTATCAAAAATTAAAGGTTCATCTGAAAATTCTAAATTATCAGAATATTCATAACTCCAATACCATTGACTACCTATAACTTTTATAGTAATTATAGGATCAATTACTTCATCCATTGAATATAATAATGCAAATGAAGGTATAGCTACTGTTAATAAAATTAAAGCAGGTATTGAAGTCCAAATAATTTCAATAGTTGCTCCATGTACTACTGTAGAAGGAATTTTATTTTTTTTTTCATCAAAAAGAATAATAACTCTAAATAACATCCAACAAACAAAAATTGTTGTAACAATTAAAAAAAACATTAAATCATGGTGAAAGTTAATAATACCTTCCATAACTGGGGTTGCAGGATCTTGGAAACCTAATTGCCAAGGTTCAGCAACATCTAAAAAAGAAATTTGATTATTTATATAATTTGATATTAACATAATATTATTTAAATTTAATTTTAATTTTTAATATAAACAAAAGTAAAAAAAATATATTTTAATAAATTAATTATTTATTAAAATATATTATACTAAAATAAAATATTTTAATTTAATTTTAATTTTTTTTTAATAATTTATATATATATATTCATACTAAAATTTTATAATTAATAAATTTATTAATTATAAAAAATTTAAATTAAATTTTTGCTAAAAAATTTTTAGTAAAATCAGTAGCTAAAGTATTTAATTTTTGAAATAATTCTTTAGATATTTCTTTTTTAGTTAAAATTTCATTTAAAATATCAGGATGATTATTTTTAATAAAACTTACCCAAGAAGTTTCAAAAGCTCCAACTTTGTTAACAGCAATTTTATCTAAAAAACCTCTTACACCTAAATAAACAATAATAACTTGATCTTCAACTGCTAAAGGAATATTTAAACCTTGTTTTAACATTTCAGTTAGTCTAACTCCTCTATGTAATTGTTGTTGAGTAGTTGGATCTAAATCTGAACCGAATTGAGCAAAAGCTTGCACTTCTCTAAATTGAGCTAATTCTAATTTCATAGTACCAGCAATTTGTTTCATAGCTTTTATTTGAGCTGCTGAACCAACACGGCTTACAGATAAACCAACACTAATTGCAGGTCTTTGACCTTGGTTAAATAATTCAGTTTCTAAGAAAATTTGTCCATCAGTAATAGAAATAACATTTGTAGGAATATAAGCAGAAACATCACCAGCTTGAGTTTCAATAATAGGTAAAGCTGTTAATGAACCTCCACCAATTTTTTTATTCATTTTTGCTGCTCTTTCTAATAATCTTGAGTGTAAATAAAATACATCACCAGGATAAGCTTCTCTACCTGGAGGTCTTCTTAATAATAATGACATTTGTCTATAAGCAACTGCTTGTTTTGATAAATCATCATAAAAGATTACAGCATGTTTACCATTATCTCTAAAAAACTCACCTAAAGCACAACCAGTATATGGAGCTAAAAATTGTAATGGAGCTGAATCAGAAGCAGTAGCTGCTACAATAATAGAAAAAAACATTGCATTTTTTTCTTCTAAAGTTTTAGTTAATTCTGCGATAGTTGATCTTTTTTGACCTATTCCTACATAAATACAGTATAATTGATTATCTACATCTTTTCTTAAATGAGGTTCTCTTTGATTAATAATAGTATCTATTGCAATAGAAGTTTTACCTGTTTGTCTATCACCAATAATTAATTCCCTTTGACCTCTACCAATAGGAATTAAACTATCTACAGCTTTTAAACCAGTTTGTACTGGTTCATTAACACTTTGTCTAGGCATAATACCTGGAGCTTTGATTTCAACTCTACTAATTTGATTAGTAACAATTTGACCTTTACCATCAATTGGTTGACCTAAAGCATCAACAACACGGCCTAATAATTCTGAACCAACAGGAACACTTACAATAGATCCTGTTCTTCTTACAAAATTACCTTCTTGAATTTCTCTATCATTACTAAAAACAACTACACCTACAACATCAGGTTCTAAATTTAAAGCCATACCTTTAATATTACCATTATTAAATTCAACCATTTCTCCAGCTTGGATTTTAGTTAAACCGTAACATCTAGCAATACCATCACTCATTGAAAGAACAATACCTGTTTCTTGTAAACTTTTTTCATCTTTATATTTTTTAATATTTGATTCTAATATATATGATAATTCAATAGCCATGAAAGGTTATTAAATTATCATATTAAAATTAAATAATTTAAAATTATTTAATTTTTAAAATAATAATTATTTCAAAATAATTATTATTTTTATAATATACCCTTTACGAGAATTGAACTCGTGTTTTTGCCGTGAAAAGGCAATGTCCTTACCACTAGACTAAAAGGGCTTTTTATTAAAAATAAAATAAATATTTATTTTATTTTTAATAAAAGTAAGAAAAATCTATATGAATTAAAATTTTAGATACACTTTCATGCATACAACTTTCAAAAATTTTAGGATATAAACCTAATAAAAAAATATTAATAATTAATATTAAATGTATTAAAAATTCACGATAAGTTAAATCATAGTAAATATTTAAATAAACATTTTGTATATTACCATAACATATTCTATTATAAAATAATAATGAATAAACACCACCTAAAAACATACCAATAGTGGCAAAAACAGCTGTAGTAGTATTATCTTCAAAAACACCTGTTAATATTAATAATTCTCCTACAAAACTACTTGAGCCTGGAATTGACATATTTGCTAATACGTAAATAAATAAAGCTATACAAAATAAAGGCATTGTATGTGCTAAACCACCATAATAATTTATGAAACGTGTATGATATCGATCATATAAACAACCAATTGAAAAAAATAAACCACTAGATATTAAACCATGACTAATCATTTGAATAATACTACCTTCTAATCCTTGAATTGTTAATGAAAAAATACCTAAAACAATAAAATTCATATGTGCTACTGAAGCATAAGCTATAATACGTTTTAAATCAGTTTGTCGTATCGCAGTTAATGATGCGTAAATTATTGAAATTAAACATAAAACTAATACATATGGAGTAAAATAAACAGTTGCTTTAGGAAATAAAGGAATTAAAAAACGTACCATACCATATGATCCTAATTTTAATAAAATACCTGCTAAAAGAACTGATCCTGCTGTAGGAGCTTCAACGTGTGCTTCAGGTAACCATACATGCAAAGGTAACATAGGTACCTTTACAGCAAATGATAAAAAAAAAGCTAACCAATATAATTTTTCATATGAAAAATCAAAATTACTATAATATAATATTTGATAATCAGTAGTACCTACAGTTAAAAATAAATGTATAATTGCTATAAACATAAATAATGATCCAGCTAAAGTATACATAAAAAATAAATATGACGCTTTAATTTTACGTTCACGTGAACCCCAAATACCTATGATTAAAAACATAGGTATTAAAACACTTTCAAAAAAAATATAAAAAATAAGCAAATCTAATACACTAAAAGAAATAATTAAACAAAATTCTAAAATAAAATATAAAATAAAATATTCTTTTACATTTTTTGTAATAATTTCGTAACTTATTAACATACAAATAGGTATTAAAAATGTGGTTAAAATTATAAAGAAAAGTGAAATACCATCAATACCTAAATAAAAATTTATATTAAATTGAGTAATCCAATCAATTTTAAATAAATATTGAAAATTTGAAGTAGATTTATCAAATAAAATCCAAAGAGGTAATGATATTATAAAAATGAAAAATGACATAAAAATACTAAAATTTTTAATCATTTTTTCATTTTTTAAAAAAGACAATATAGTTATTGCTATTAATGGTAAAATAAGTAAAATTATTAATATATATTTATTAAACATAAAAATTATATTCAAATGAAAAATTTAAGGGCGAATAATGGGATTTGAACCCATAACACTTAGACCCACAATCTAACACTCTACCGTTAAGTTATATTCGCCTTTTTTAAATTTTTCTTAAATAATATAAAAAATTTAAAAAAGGTTTAATTAATAATATATTTAAAGATGGAGAAAGATTAGATGTTATTTTTTTAATTTTTAAATTTGAATAAATAGTATTTTCAATTATTAAATAAATTAATTCAATTTTTTTAAAATTTAAAGTAGTTTTAATTAAATCTAAATTTTCATTACCGTAAATTATTAATACGGAACCTTGACCTTTAATATTTAGTTTTAAAATATTATTAATTTTAGTTAAATTTTGATTAAGAATTAATGATTTATAATTTAATTCTTTTAGTTTTTTTTTAATAGATATAGTTTCATTAATTGTTAAATCATTGTAACGAAATACATATATATATTTATAAGTTTGTTTTATTTTTTGTAATTGATTTATTTTATATTTTTTAAAATATTTGTTTTTCATAAATTTATATTTATCTATCAATTTCTCCAAAAACAATATCTTGAGTACCTATAATAGTAACAACATCTGCAATCATGTGATTTTTAGCCATAAAGTCCAATGCTTGTAAATGTGCAAAACCTGGTGATTTTATTTTACATCTATAAGGTTTATTGGTTCCATCAGAAACTAAAAACACACCATATTCACCTTTCGGTGCTTCAATTACAGTATAAGTTTCACCACTATTAACTGTGATATTTTCAGAATAATATTTAAAATGATGAATTAATGATTCCATTGAATTTTTCATTTGAGCTCTATTTGGGTTTGTAATTTTTTTATCATCTAATTTAATAGGACCTTCAGGTATACTATTTAAAACTTGTAAAATTATTTTAACTGATTGTCTCATTTCTTCAACACGGATTAAATAACGATCATAACAATCACCATTTGTACCTATAGGTATGTCAAAATCTAATTTATCATAAATTTCATAAGGTTGTGTTTTTCGTAAATCCCATGAAATACCTGAACCTCTTAACATAACACCACTAAAGCCCCAATCTAAAGCATCTTTAGCACTTATAACACCTATATCAACTAATCTTTGTTTCCAAATACGATTATTTGTTAATAATTCTTCAATTTCATCTAATCGAGTATTAAATTGATTACAAAAAATATAAATATCATTTAATAAACCTTTAGGTAAATCTTGATGAACACCTCCTGGTCTAAAATAACTTGAATGCATTCTTGCACCTGAAACTCTTTCATAAAATTCTAATAATTTTTCACGTTCTTCAAAACCCCAAAATAAAGGTGTCATCGCGCCAACATCTAAAGCATGACAAACTACAGCTAATAAATGATTTAATATACGAGTAATTTCAGAAAAAAGAACTCTAATATATTGAGCTCTTAAAGGAATATTACAATTTAATAATTTTTCAACAGCTAATACATAAGCATGTTCTTGACACATCATTGAAACATAATCTAATCTATCAAAATAAGGTAATGCTTGTAAATAATTTTTATATTCAATTAATTTTTCAGTACCTCTATGTAAAAGTCCTATATGTGGATCAGCTTTTTTAACAACTTCACCGTTTAATTCTAAAATTAATCGTAAAACACCATGAGCAGCTGGATGTTGTGGACCAAAATTTATTGAAAAATTTTTAATTTTTTTTAAAGCCATTTTTAATTTAATTTTATATTTTATAATTAAAAACAAAAATTATTTATAAATTTATAATATTATTTTTTTATAAATATATAGCATATATAGTAGATAAATATTTTTAGAATATTTATTTATTTTTTTTTATAATTTATGATTTTACAAGAAATTTTTAATAATAATTTTGAAATACTAATTCCAGAATTTTTTTTAACAACCATTTTACTAATTTTATTATTATTTGGAGTGTTTTATAAAAATGATCAAAATAATCAAAAAATTTTGATTATTAAAAACTTAAATACTATAATAATATATTTATTATTAATTCTTTTAGTATTAACTTCTAATATTTACAATATATCAAGTAATGTTATGAATGGTGTTTTAGTAATAAATAATTTTACTCAATTTATTAAAATAATTTTAATAATTTGTACAATTATTTGTTTTTTAATACAACAAAACTATATCATTCAACAAAAAATAAATGCATATGAAATAACTATATTAATGTTAATTTCTTTATTAGGATTAATGTTATTAATATCATCAAATCATTTTATTACTTTATATTTAGCAATTGAATTACAAAGTTTAAGTTTTTATATATTAACAGCTTCTCAAAAAAAATCAATATTATCAGTTGAAGGTGCCTTAAAATATTTTATTTTAGGTTCTATTGCATCTGGTTTTATTTTATTTGGTTCATCTATATTATATGTAATAACTGGTTCATTAAATTTTAATAATATTTTTTTATTATTATCAAATGTTAATTACATTGAAAATGTTGATTTATTATTTGGTATTTTATATGGATTAATTTTTATTATTATTGGTATATTATTTAAAATAGGTGCAGCTCCTTTTCACTTTTGGTTACCAGATGTATATGAAGGTGCACCTAATAATATTACAAGTTTTTTTGCCATAGTACCAAAAATAGCTTTTATAGGTATTTTAATACGTTTTTTTTTTGATATTTTTTATCATATTTCATTTTTTTTTGAAACATTTTTTTATATTACTGCTTTATTATCTATGTTAATAGGTTCATTAGCAGCATTACAACAAAAAAAAATAAAAAGATTATTAGCTTATAGTTCAATAAGTCATGTAGGTTTTATCCTTATAGGGTTTACTTCAAATATGTTAAATAATATTCCTTATATTTTATTATATATTATAATTTATATAATAATGAGTATTAATTTATGGACTTCATATTTATCATTAAATATTAATCATAAACCAGTTAAATATTTAACTGATTTATCTAATATTTTTACAATAAATAAATTAATTGCTATAATTATTATTTTAAATATTTTTTCATTAGCTGGAATACCACCATTGGCTGGATTTTTTTCTAAATTATTTATATTTTTTTCTGCTATTAAAAACAATTATTTTAGTCTTGTTTTTTTTGCGGTTATTGTTAGTATAGTAAGTTCTTTTTATTATTTAAAAATAATAAAAATTATTTATTTTGAAAAAATTACAAAAAAAATGTTTATATCACAAATAGATAAAATACAAAGTATTATATTATTAATTAATACTCAATTTATTTTATTATTATTTGTTTTTCCTAATATTTTATTAGTAAATTTAAATAAAATTTATTTATATTTATTAATATAATATTTGTCTGGATAGCTCAGTTGGTTAGAGTAAAAGACTGAAAATCTTTGTGTCGGTGGTTCAAGTCCACCTCCAGACAAAAATTAAATTAAATTATGTATATTTTACGAATAACTTTTAAATCAATACAAAAAATAAATAATATTAAAAAAAATTTATTAAAATTAAAAAAAATCAATAAATTTAAAAATATTCAAATTAAAGGAATATTTAAAATAAAAGATAAAAATAAAATTTTTACTTTATTAAAATCACCTCATGTAAATAAAAAAGCACGTGAACATTTTATTTATAAAAATTATACTCAAAAAATTGAAGTAAAATTTTCAAATATTATGGAATTATTTAATTTTATAATAATTGTTAAAAAAGTTTTAGCAAAAAATTTTATAATAAATTTTAAAATTATAAAACAAAGTAAAAAATGCTTATAGCTTAATGGATAAAGCGTTAGATTGCGGATCTATAAAATGAAAGTTCGAATCTTTCTAAGCATATTCAAATAAGTTTTTTTGAAGTATAGCCAAGTGGTAAGGCGTCCGTTTTTGGTGCGGTTAATCAAAGGTTCGAATCCTTTTACTTCAAAAGGGCCTATAACTCAGTTGGTTAGAGTATACGCCTGATAAGTGTAAAGTCAGTAGTTCAAATCTACTTAGGCCCAAAGAATAATTAGCTCAATTGGTAGAGTATTTCGTTTACACCGAAAATGTTAGCGGTTCGAATCCGTTATTATTCATAATTTAATTTTTATATTATTTAATATGTCAACAATTAATCAATTATTTTTACAAAAACAAAAACGTATAAAAAAAACAAAAATAAATAAAAGTCCTGCATTAAAAAAATGTCCACAACGAAAAGGTATTTGTTTAAAAGTATACACTAGAACTCCTAAAAAGCCAAACTCTGCATTAAGAAAAGTAGCTAAAGTTAGATTAACTAGTAAATATACAGTTATTACTTATATACCTGGTATAGGACATTCATTACAAGAACATTCAATTGTTTTAGTACGTGGAGGTAGAGTACAAGATTTACCTGGTGTAAAATATCATATTGTTCGTGGTAAATATGATTTATTAGGTATTTTAAAAAGAAAAACATCAAGATCTAAATATGGAACTAAATTACGAAGAGTATAGAATAAAAAAAATTTTTACTAATATGTTATTAAGAAAAGGAAAAAAAACTAATTCTGAAAATATATTTAAAAA
>Ga0247816_10000545_pt1 | contig 20744 bp, 16 predicted proteins | sample UWRJL209509C1_FD_179930 | JGI IMG/M metagenome (GOLD analysis project Ga0247816, IMG submission 179930) | Plant litter microbial communities from Arlington Agricultural Research Station in Wisconsin, United States - UWRJ-L209-509C-1 | ecosystem: Environmental > Terrestrial > Plant litter >...
TTCGATTTTAATGCTTCATGAAAACCGCGGTAAAGATTGGGCATCCGGCGCCACATCCGGATAAACTGTTCCTGGTGGTTCTTCTGTTTACCCGAAGAAAAGGAAGTCCAGAATTGCTCTAAAAAAGACTGCTGCTCTGGGGTAAGGTGCTGAAAGTTCTTTTCAATCACAGCGATATCTTCCAGTTCTTCGAAAAGCTGATCGGCATCAACGAGGTCGTTATCAATCTGTGAAAAATCGCTCAGGATGATTCTGGCCACTGGATAAAAAACATCAGGATTGATAGGTTTAGCACCTTCTTTCCTGAGCAGCTCATTGTATTGCTGATAAAGCGTAAAAAACTGGGTAAAACTATCTGCTACCTGTAAATCTGTAGACAGCGCAAAAAATTCCTGGATCGTGAAAAATGAAGGACTCCAGAAGGGTTTTCCTATGACCTGTGCCAGGTGATCCTGTAAATAGGCCACCGGACGTTTATTGTTAAATATTACCGCAGCATGATGCAGGTCTTTTCCTGTCCGCGCAACAAGGTCTTCTGCAACTTCTCTTAAAAATGCTTTCATGCTTTTAAACTAATTTCAATTCGCCGCTACGGGCATAAAATAAATAAGTACTAACAGTGGGATAACCCATTTCCTGAAGGAGCTCCCGATAACCATGTACCTGTTTAATGTGTGCCGGGCTTTCCTTCTGTGTAAACTTATAATCGATTACGATTACCTCGTTATCTGAAAACAATACTTTATCCGGACGATAACTTTTCCCGGAACGGTCGATAATACTTTTTTCGCTTACACTTTGTCTGCTATTGTTCAATAACTGCTGCAGCGCTTCGTGCTGCAAAACATTTACCGCCTGTATTTTTAATTCCGAAAGTTCTTCCTCTTTGAAAAAACCTTCACTGAGCATTTGTGCAAGTACAAGGTCGAGTCCCTCGCTGTCTTCGGCACGGGCCAGAACCTCGTGTAAAATACTTCCTTCCCTGCCCGCACTGTTATTCCCCAGCATATCCAGCTCCCTTCTTTTCAGGTCACTGTTAAAAACTGCGGTCAGCCGTTCTGAGGTAGGATAAGATAAAAGGTTAATTGATTCTGGTCTTTCTATAGCAGAACTGTCACCACCCCCCTTTTTTACTACAGGTTCATCTACCAGGAACTGACCTTCTTCAGAGAGCTGGTCTTCAAAAATCCTGATCAGCAGATCACCAATAGTACTGATCCCTTCAGATTTTTTTCCAAGGCTGCTGATATATAAATATTCTTTAGTCCGTGTTGTAGCTACATATAACATGTTTAACGCATCCATATTGTTATACAGCAGTTCTTCATAATAAGAAATGGCAACCGAGGATTGTCCGAGGCTCGAATTATATTTTAAAGGTATGCGCTGAAGCTGGTGATATGGTGTATTTGCCGCCGGCACCCAGAATATCGTATTGATCTTCCCGTTGATATCCCAGTTACAAAAAGGGATCATGACCACCTTAAAAGCAAGTCCTTTAGATTTATGAATCGTAATTACCTGTACCGCATCTGCGCTTTCAGAAGAAGGAAGAGTTTTCCGGCTCCCCTCTTCATCCCAATATTTAAGAAAGGAGGTGATGCCCTTCTCTCCCTGCCTGCCTATATTGCCGGCCAGGTCACGCAAGGCAAAGAGGTACGGCAGCTGTAATCCGTGCTTAGCTTCATTTAATCTATATGCAGAAATTAGTTTTTCCAGCAGTTCCGGTAAAGGCTGTTGCATCCAGCTGCGCCAAAACGTACATAAATCTGCCGGCAGCAAGCCCGGTAATTCTCCGAGTGTTTTCTTTTTTAAGTCGAACAAATCTGCCGGGTTCAATACCCGTCCTTCCAACTGCGCATATAAACTGATGCAATTTGCTTTATATAAAGCGGTATTTTCTGGCAAACCTGCCATCACCTTAAGCGTATCGATCAGGATTTTTACTGCTATATTATTTTCAATCAGCAACGCTTCGCCAGAGATCACATTAATATTGTTCTCCATCAAGGCATCTACAACGGCTATAGCTTCTGCATTGGAACGGACCAACACACAGGCATCACCTGCCTGGTATCTTTTTTCCACAACCAGCAGGCGATGCAGTGTTTCTACCATTTTTCGCAATGCTTCGGTTTTAAAGCTGGTTTTGTTTAATGCTGTACCACTACTATCAGTTTTTAACACATTAAAATCAATTGCCCCGCCAGATGGAGTTCTTGGAGTGATCTTCTGGGTCGATTCGGCATAAACATCAGTCATGATGTGATCAAACCCCTGCTCTGCCCACCAATCGGTCAGTTCGATATTCGTAGCCTGTCCGATCACCGTTTCATTGATATTACGCTGCATTAAAATCGGCAGTGCTCTAAACAGCGAATTATTAAAGCTGATAATATGTTCCGTACTCCTATAGTTCTCTTCGAGATTGGCATCTGTTACATAGGTATGACCGATATCTTTTTTCGCCTGTTGGTGCAAAATATTCCAGTCGCCATTACGCCACCGGTAAATTGATTGCTTCACATCCCCTACAATCAGATGGTCGATCAGTGTCCCATTCGCCTCCGCCATCGCATTTTTAAGCAGGGGCTTAAAATTCCCCCACTGGTTGGAAGAAGTATCCTGAAACTCGTCAAATAAGAAATGCCTGTACCGGCTGCCGGTTTTTTCCCAAATAAAGGCCGGGTTATCATCATCCTCCCCGGTAATGCCTTTTAACAGATTTTGTGCATCACTGATCAGCAGGTTTCCGCTTTCTTCCCTGTAAGTTTTCAGTAAAACTGCCATTTCCTGCATTAACCGCAGGTAGTATAAATTTTTGTTAAAAGCCTGGGCAAGGATATATTCGGGTAACTGATCTATATAACTTGTATTTAGCTCACGAATTACCGGGTTTAACGATTCATATAATGAAGTATCCGATCCGGGCTTAAACCATTCTTCGGGTTCATCAATTAATTTGGTCAGGCTATCCACCTTGTCCAGATCTCCCGCAGCAATTTTCTTCAGGTTATTGAGCGGCGAACGTGATTTCCCTTTTAGGTGATCCGGGTTATGGCCAGAAGATTCAAACAGCTCCATCGCCTTTGCCGACAATTGATTTACCATTTCCTCAAAAGAAGAAATCTGTTTTTTAGTTTCCTTACCGTAACTACCGAAGAGTTCATTCAGATCATTCTCCTGCCCCAGTAACTGCATCGCATTATCAAAAGGCTGGTACCGCTCTTTAAAAATTTCTCCCGCAAGGTCTGTCAGCTCTGTCCTGTAATTCCAGCTGATATTATTATTTATCCTGTCCAGTGCCAGGTCGATGATCCACTTCAACAAATTAGGATTGTTATCCAATTGTTTATCTAACCGGTCGGCCAGGTCATTTTTCACCTTCTCAAAATTCATTTCCAGGGCATAGCCGGAATCCAGGCCCAGCTCAAAAGCAAAACCACGGATTACCTTCTGCACAAAACCATCTATTGTACTTACCGAGAACCGACTGTAATCATGCAGTATCCTTTTATATATACGTTTCGATCTTTCCCGCAAACTTACCGCATCAAGGTCGGGATGTGCCTGTAAAACCAGATTACTATAATCTTTCATCCCTTCATCACCGGTCGCAAAGCCCTTAAGCACTTCCATGATGCGGGATTTCATCTCTTCTGTCGCCTTATTGGTAAAGGTCACCGCCAAAATCTCCCTGTATTTGGTTTCACCAGACAATAAGAGTGTTAGGTAATGCGCGGTAAGGCTAAATGTTTTACCGGAGCCTGCAGAAGCTTGTAATATTTTTAGAGGTTGACGCATGAGGTGAAGTTAGGACATATTTAGAAGAAAACGGGACAATTGTTACCTAAAATATAGTCTACCATATTAATAGACAATTTTAGATTACGATTACAATTTAATCGCATCAATTCAATACATTTACTTTATAAAATTTCAGTATGAAACCATCATGACTTTACAGCTCACAATAGCAATGAGAAAATTATGACAGCTTCATCACCCTTAAAACCGCCTAAGGCAGCTAGAAAACAATAAGTAATTCTTATAAAACAAATATTTACTGATGAAAAGATTCTCTATGATCCTGTTTGCCTTTCTGGCAATTACGAGTACTTCATTTGCGCAGCAAAAAACGGAAGACAAAAAAGAAGAAGTAAAAATATATAACCCGGGTGCAGATGCAAGGGCTGATATTGATGCTGCCATTGCACGAGCTAAAAAAGCGAAAAAACATGTTTTTGTACAAGTTGGCGGAAACTGGTGTTCATGGTGTATTGCTTTTCATCACTTAGTAGACAACACACCTGCATTAAAAACATATTTAGATACTAACTATGAAACCGTACTGGTTAACTACAGTAAGGAGAATAAAAATGATGCTGTATTGGCGAGCCTGAACTATCCTGGTCGTTTTGGATTTCCCGTATTCGTGATCCTGGATGGAAAAGGTAAAGTGCTGCACATAGAAAATTCTGCCTACCTGGAAGAAGGTAAAGGGCACAGCGCGAAAAAGGTAACAGAGTTCCTGCAAAACTGGACTTACGCTGCTGTAGATCCTGCTACTTATACACCAAAGCCTGCCGCTTCAAATTAAAGGGCAGGCTTCGGGACTGTTAGCATTTTATTATTTACTTCCTAATATTGACGGATTTCCATTCCCGTCACCATATCTGAAAAACTGGTTAACTGTAACCGGCAGTTTTCCAGTTGCGTCAAATTCATTTTTAATTACCGACGCTGCTGCTTTCTGCATGTAATCTTCTTTTTGATAAGCAACAAGTAATGATTTGCTCTTTTCAATTCCCGGCATACCAGACAAATTATATGGATTTGCGAATAATGCGAATACCGTATTGCGATCTGCCAGGCTGCTGATCATCATTTTAAGATCAGCACTTAAAACCATCCCATTTCCCGGACGGGCACGCGAATCATGAATGCCGACAATTACCTGGTCGCTGGCACCTATCTGCCCGATTACTTTTCCGATACTATTCGCATTTGCGGTTTTATCAAAATTCAGCAATACCGAGTTTTTATAAAAACCTGCAAGCTGCTGCTGAAATGGAGTAACATCCGGAGTGCCGATACTAATAATCACAGTCCTGATTTCAGGAGATAAGGCCTTGATGGGCCCTGCGCCATTCAGCAGTGTCATTGATGCATTGGCCAGTTGTTGCAGCAAAACTTTACTTTCAGGTCTGTTTACTTCTGCCAGTACATTTTGTTCAGTGATAGTATCTTTTTTATTTAAACCAGCCCAGTATTTTGCCATCAGGATCTTCTTCACACTCGAATCGATCCGATCCATTGTGATCCTATGATCCTTAATTGCTTTCCTCACCAATTTTACCGCTCTTGCGCTATTTTCTGAAAGTTCCAGAATATCATTTCCTGCAATCACTCCCAATACATCAGCTTCACCATCTTTAAAGTTTTTTACTACCCCTTTCATTTCCATCGCATCCGAAACAATCAGTCCCTTAAACCCAGGCTCGCCTTAAGGATACCGGTAACAATAGGTTTTGATAAAGTAGAAGGAAGATTTGGTGTATTGTCCAGTGCCGGAATATTCATGTGGGCAATCATTACACCTGCAGCACCATTATTAATTAATTCTCTGAAAGGATAAATCTCCAGGCTATCTAAACGTGCTTTTGTAAAATTTAACTGCGGAAGATCGTAGTGGGAATCTACATCAGTATCCCCATGACCCGGAAAGTGTTTGATACTTACTAATAGTCCCCCGTCTTGCATACCTTTCATATAAGCCGCGGCCTTCACAGCTACATTATATTTATTCTCCCCGAAAGACCGGTAATTGATAATCGGGTTTTTGGGGTTATTATTTACATCAACATCAGGAGCAAGATTCATCTGCATCCCTATTCTCTTAAAATCTTTAGCTACTTCCAGTCCCATTTTATAGATCAGCTCTTTATCCTGAACTGCACCAAGCGCCATTTGGTAAGGATAAGAAATTGTACTGTCTAAACGCATTCCTAATCCCCATTCACCATCTGATGCTATTAATAATGGTATGCGGGCAAGAGCCTGGTACTTGTTCGTTAAGATCGCCTGTCTTCCCGGGCCTCCCTGGAAAAAAACCAATCCACCGATACGTTCTTTTTTAATGACCATCCCTACAGAATCTTCATAAGCCTTCCCCAGGTTAGTATGTGCCCTCACAAAAAATAGTTGGGCAATCTTGTGTCTCCGCCTCATTTTATGAAAAACCGAATCTACCCATTCATTGGGTTCATCCAGCATTTGGATATAGGATTTGTTTTGTGCCTGAACGGAAAAAATGGTGGAGAGCAGGAGAATTGTAAAAATGTAAAAATGCTTTTGATTCATGGGATACCGGTCTTGTCGCATCAAATATAGTTAAATAGATAAAAGGGATTCAAATAGGCGGTATAAATCAACCATATAGGGCGTAAAACAAATTATCCAGCTACTTCAACTGGCTATATTGTATCAAATTTGATACAGTTAAATCACAGCAAAGTCTTCTAATAGTCATTGTACTGTAAGCCTACAGGTTATTTATAACTAACTGTATATCAACATAAACCAATTTACAAGTTAAAATAAGCCGATCCTTTTCTTTAAACTGGCACATTTCTTTCAATGCCCTCCCCGTTAAACTTAAAATGACAATTATGAAAAAGATATTTATTTTGGCTTTAGGCCTAATCGTTGGTACAACTGCTGCTAACGCGCAGGATATTAAATTTGGTGTTAAGGCTGGTTTAAACGTATCAGATATTATCAAGGGTGATGGTAACAATAACTTTGATACAAAAACCAAAACTGGATTTAATGCCGGTGTTACTTTAGAGATTCCATTGATTGCTGGTTTAGCTTTCACTCCCGAGGTGTTGTATTCACAAAAAGGTTATAAGCTTACTTATACAGCCGGGGAGTTTACACAAACTACTAACTTTATTGACGTACCAATTTTAGCGAGTTTTAAATTAGGAAGTAGCTTCAACATCGTTGCTGGTCCGCAGGTTTCCTTTTTATTGTCGACAAAAAACAAATTTGAGAATGGACTAGGTTCAGTAGAACAACAAAATGTAGAAGATGATTCAGATAGATTCAAGAAAAGCCTTGTTGGTGGTGTAATTGGATTTAGATATGATGTGAATGATAAATTTGATATCCACGGACGTTACGCTTTAGATTTTCAAAAAAATAACGAAAACGGTACAAATAACACTCCTGAATTCCGTAACCAAGTGTTCTCGGTTGGTGTAGGTGTTAAGTTCTAATAAGATATTTCCATATCCTATGGAAAACAAGCCCTGGCTTCTTTGAATAGAACCAGGGCTTTTTATTTGCACTCAACTGGCAATAAAGATATCTTATACATTTACCTTAAAACCGGCATAGAAAGATGGTCATACTTCTTGGTCCGTGTGCACCAAGTACTAACGACTGCTCTATATCTGCTGTTTTAGAAGGCCCGGCAATAAAAGTGCTGAAGCCATAATCTGCATCCCCTATCACCTGATAAGCAGTGTGCATATCAGGAACAAGCGCAGCTACATCAACGATCATCACAATATGCTGTGTGATAAAAGGCAAAGCCCTTACGCCCATCAGATCTTCAGTTAGCCACAATGCAGAATTTTCGGCAACTCCTAATCTTGGTTTAAAAATAGCAATGTCTACATCTTCATAAGAATGCGGGTCAGCATCCAACATAAATGCAGGGATACCATTAGAAACAACTTCATCTACATTACTTAAAATACGTTTGGCATCCGGAAAATCTAAAGCGATCAGTCTTTTTATTTCTTCTGCGTCCGCTACTTCATAAACTTTACTGCCTATACCCTCTGCCATTGCTTTGAATTTCGCAGACAGATCGATAGTTTCGTCCTTTTCAAAAGAAAGGTCCGGCGGAAGCGGCACCAGTTCCGGTTGGTTTTGCTGCAGTGCAGCTAATATTTTATCTCTGCTCATCTTAAGAATTCTTCTTCACATTCTTTTTGTACCACTCACCGAATGACTCTGCCGGTGGTTCCGGCATCTCTCTGTGGATAAACCAGGGGTTGAATTTGTTATTTACTGCAAAAGGGATGTGTTTAAGTACCCATCTTCCTGCCTTACCAGCTGTACGGAAAACTGTTGGCGAAGAAAGCGTAAACGTCATCAGCTGCATGCCTATTTTTTTTGTGGTATCCGCATAGCCTTCTTTAACGATTACCTGTCTCCATTTATAGAGCTGCTGGTGAATATCAATCTTTACAGGGCACACATTAGAGCAGGAGCCACACAATGTTGATGCAAAAGGCAGGTCTGCATATTTCTTCATATCCAGGTTAGGCGCCAGAATTGCCCCGATTGGTCCCGCAATGGCAGTATGGTAACTATGCCCGCCGCTTCTGCGGTAAACCGGGCAAGTATTCATGCAGGCTCCGCAGCGGATACATTTTAAAGAAGCCCTGAAATCTTCGCGTCCCATCTGTACCGTACGCCCGTTATCTACAATAATGATGTGCATCTCCTGCCCCGCTCTCGGTTTTTTAAAATGACTGGAATAGGTAGTGATTGGTTGTCCCGTAGCACTTCGCGTCAGCAAACGGAGGAATACACCGAGATGTTTACGCTGGGGAATGATCTTTTCAATACCCATACTCGCAATGTGTACATCAGCGAGGTGCGCACCCATATCTGCATTTCCTTCATTGGTGCAGACTACAAACTCACCTGTTTCCGCAATAGCGAAATTAACCCCTGTAAGTGCTCCTCTCCTGGTCAGAAAAGTTTCCCTCAGATGCTGTCGGGCAGTTTCTGTCAGGATTTGCGGATCAGAAGTCCCTGCGGGAACACCCAGATGGATATGGAACAGATCCCCGATTTCTTCCTTTTTCTTATGGATACAAGGCAATACGATGTGACTGGGCGGTTCTTTGGCGAGCTGCACAATCCGCTCTCCAAGATCCGAATCAATCACATCAATCCCCTGCTCTTCCAGGTATTCATTTAGATGGCATTCTTCCGTCAGCATAGATTTACTCTTTACCATCTGGCCGATACCGTTTCTTTTCAATATATCGTGCACAATACGGTTATGCTCCGCAGCATCTGCCGCCCAATGTACTACAATACCATTTGCCAAAGCATTCTTTTCGAACGTTGTCAGGTACCCGGCAAGTCCGGACAATACATTGTTTTTAATCTGAGAAGCCGTCTCCCGCAGTCTTTCCCATTCAGGAATGCTGTGGGCCGACTTATCCCTTTTCTGCCTTATCCACCACAGGGTTTCATCATGCCAGTCTACACGTGCTTCATCCTGGTTAAAGATTTCTGATAACTCGGGATGTGTTTTCGTTGCTTCATTCATAACCTGTCTTATTCGGCATTCAATATCTCTGCAATATGCAGTACTTTAACATTACTTTTCTCTCTCTTCAGGATACCTTCCATATGCATTAAGCAAGACATGTCTGCCCCGGTAATATATTCTGCACCATGCACCAGGTGATCTTTAACCCGGTCTTTACCCATTTTTGAAGAAACTGCTTCTTCTACCACGCAAAAAGTACCGCCAAAGCCGCAGCATTCGTCTTCCCTGCTCAGGGAGATTAACTCTAACCCTTCCACCTGTGATAATAATTGTTGCGGTTTAGAAAAATAGGGCGCGACCAATTCCGTCATCTGGGTAAGATATAGCCCCCGTTGACCGTGACAGCTCTGGTGCAAACCTACCTTATGCGGAAACTTCGCATGCAGTTCTTTTACCTTTAATATATCTACCAGGAATTCTACCAGCTCGTACACTTTATTCCGGATTCCTGTTGCCTGCACCTCTGCATGTTCCGAATGCAAATGATCTTTAACATGCAAAACACAGCTGCCGGAAGGGGAAACAATATAATCGAACTCAGCAAAATTATCAATGAACAGGTTATTGCAATCGCCAGTCAGGTGTTCAAACCCGGAATTTGCCATTGGCTGCCCGCAGCAAGTCTGCCCTGTCGGATAAGTGACATCTACCCCCAGCTTAACGAGCAGCTGATAGGTGGCGATACCCGCATTCGGATAAAACTGGTCTACATAACAAGGTATAAACAATCCCACTCTCATATCTTCACATTGTTATTGGTTGCATAAAATTTCAGTTCAATAATATCATTTGGCATTGGCTTAGTATTCCAGCACTTGTGGATGGCCAGCGCAGTCCCGATAGCTGTAGCCTGTGCCATAGAGGCAGCGAACACTTCTATTTCGGGGAACATCATCGCCAACAGGTTCATATAGATCGCATTTTTACTAAAACCTCCGTCAACAAAAATACGCTTTACCCCGTTACCCGGCATCACTAAGGTAGTAGAAGCCAGTTGCTGTCTTGCAATATCCAGCATAAACTGGTGATAAGCCACCACGTCCGAATCAAAACCGGCCAGATCACGCGCGCCGAAAGCCGATTCTTTTGTTGCCTGCGGACCCGGTTCATTTCTTTCTTCCATTGCCATCAGCAGGTCGCTGATGATTGAACCATCGTATTCCATAGTTTTATAGCGACCCGGACTTTCATTATAGTGCGTTGCGATCCGTTTCACCTGCTGGTCATGTTCATATCCTGCAAATATCCGTGAGGCCTTTACAGGTTTACCTTTATACTGCATATAACTCAGGCAATCCTTTTCCAGTTCTGCCGGAGTAAGCGGCGAGGAGTTAAAAGGGTTCAAAGTTATACACCATGTTCCTGTAGAGATCAGCACGAAAGGTTCGTGAAAGTTGATCAGGTAAGGGATCAATGCCGCAGAACTATCATGTAAACCCACGCCTACTTTATATTGGTTTCCCGGAAATTCTGATGGAAAAACCTCATCCCCATCAACAATAGGCGCCAATTTTTTATCTAATCCTTCCTTTTTAACCCAGGTATGGTAATCGTTTTTCGTAAAATCCCATAACTGTGTATGGCATCCCAGGCTGGTCAGGTCAGAATATTCTGCACCAGAAACGAGGTAACTCAAATATTGCGGTAAGTGCAGCGCATACCTGATTTGTTTGTATAACTCCGGCTTCTCCTTTTTAATGCGGTAAAACTGCATACCCGAATTTAAGCTGTCCAAAACGGGAGATGCTGTTGCCGCAGAGATCGCATCTTCCCCGCCATACTTAGCATAAAATTCTTTTTTCAGCTCTTCGGGGTAGGCCTTTAAATAATTGTACAACGGGGCAAGCGGCTTTCCATATTCATCCACGTAAACAAAACTAGCCCCATAGGTAGAGAAATTTATCGCTTTGATTTCAAATTCTTTGCGCTTAAGTACTTCACGCAAAGAATCAAAAATTGATAATCTTAAACTTTCCAGGTTTTCACATGGATCGCCATCCTCATCATAGGTTTCTATGAAGCGGGCAGAACGCTCAAAAACGATCTTATAGTTTTCATCAAACAGGAAGATCTTTTTATTGGTCTTCCCCACATCAAAAACTACGATAACAGGCACCGCACGCATTATAATCCTGTTGCTACGGTTTTCAATCCCCTGTCAGCAATCAGTTTTTCTCTAACTTTAAGCTGACGGTATAATTCTACCGGCTGTGCAGCACCGCCGCTTCTTAAGCGGGCTTCCTGCACAATTGCCCTCACATCAGTACGGAAAGCATGCTGCAGGATTTCCTGACAGCGCACTACATCATTTTCTTGTTGTGCGATAACCAAAGCTTTGCGGTCTACTAATAACGCTTGTGTGTAAGAAAGCATAATGGCTTCTACAGATTGTAATAAATCTTCTAACGGATCTTTTACATTGTGAGAGGCATCGATCATCCAGCCTAATCCAGTTGCATGGTCTATACCTTTAGCATCCATACCTTCTACGAGTTCGTTAAAGATCAGGAATAACTGGTATGGTTTCATGCTGCCGGCAGTAAGGTCGTCATCGCCATATTTGGAATCGTTGAAGTGGAACCCACCAAGTTTACCTTCCATTAACAGGAGAGAAACGATTTGTTCAATGTTGGCATTTGGTAAATGGTGACCAAGATCTACGAGTGTAAAGGCTTTAGGCCCCAGTTTGCTGGCGTATAATAAAGATTGTCCCCAATCACCTACAGTTGTAGAGTAAAAATTAGGTTCGAACGCTTTGTATTCTACAAATACTTTCCACTGTTCCGGTAAAGCAGCATAAATCTCTTCCAGACTTTCTAATGTGTTCTGGAAGGCTTTTCTAAAGTTCAGTTGTCCGGGAAAACATGATCCGTCGGCTAACCATACCGTTAAAGCATCTGATCCTAAAGCTACTCCCTGGCGGATTACTTCGATATTATGGTCGATTGCCTGCTGGCGAACAGCTTTATCAACATGTTGCAAAGAGCCGAATTTGTAGCTTAAAGGCTGACCGGCCTGATCCTGAAAGGTGTTGGAGTTCATCGCATCGAAACGCAGGTTATGATGTGCTGCCAAAGATTTGATGGCGTCATAGTCTTGCGGGATATCCCATGGAATATGGAGCGAGATGGCACCGCTAGCCTGGTTCAGTTTATGTAATAAGCCTATATCTTCAATTTTTTCTTCCAGGCTCCGCGGTTCTCCGCCACCAGAGAAACGACCGAAACGAGTTCCGCCAGTGCCCAGTGCCCAGCTTGGGATTGCGATCTGAAATTTGATCAGTTTACTGATTACCTCTTCTATATTTTCGTTCTCTGATGCCGCAAAGCTGAACCTGCGCTGCTGTTCAGCAGCTGATTTTTCATTGTGTGCGTCTATCTGATATTTTTCTATTTCCATTTTCTGAAATTTAAAAGGTCAATAATTATCTTACAAATGCCATGGCAACACCGCCATCCACATTTAATACATTACCTGTAGATTTATTCAATAAGCCACCTACAAAAACAAGGCAGGCATTAGCGATATCTTCTGGGAGGATAATCTGGTTGAGCAACGTACGTTTTGCATAAAAAGCAGGTAACTCTTCAACCTTCACCCCATAAGCTTTTGCACGTCCTGCAGCCCAGTCGCCTTCCCAGATTTTACTATCGGAGATTACAGCGTCAGGGTTTACTACGTTCACACGGATTTTATCACCACCCAATTCCGCAGCATTTAACCTGCTAAGATGAAGCTGTGCTGCTTTGGCGGAACCGTAACCCGCATTATTTGGTCCGGAAACCAATGCATTTTTACTTACAATATTCAGGATATCACCACCGATAGCCTGTTTACGCATTACCGCAACTGCTCCCTGTGTTACTTTGAACTGGCCTTTAACCAAAACATCATATAATAAGTCCCAATCTTTATCAGTATGCTCTTCAATTGGTTTAGAAATTGAAAGCCCTGCGCAGTTTACCACAATATCTACACCACCAAATGCCAGTGCAGCCGTATGGAATGCAGTATCTATATCATCACTACTGGTCACATCCAGGCGCGCAGTAGTAAAAGCATCCTTACCATACTGAAGTTTAAATTCTTCCGCTGCTTTTTCTAACCTTCCGGCATCGTTATCATTGATCACTACAACAGCACCTTCATCTACAAATTTCTTTGCAATTGCTTTACCTATACCGCCTGCGCTACCTGTCACCAGGGCAATTTTACCTGAAAGGGCTTTTGGTTTTGGCATTCTTTGCAGTTTTGCTTCTTCTAATAACCAGTATTCGATATTAAAGGCTTCCTGACGGGGCAATGAGGTATATTCAGAAATAGCTTCTGCACCTTTCATCACGTTAATGGCATTGGTATAAAATTCTGCCGCTACACGGGTAGTTTGTTTGTCTTTTGAAAAAGAAAACAAGCCAATGCCGGGGTACAGGATAATTACAGGGTTTGCATCACGGATAGCGGGACTGTTTGCATGTTTACAGCTCTCGTAGTAATCAGCATACATTTTACGGTAAGCTACAAAAGCAGGTGCTAACCTTTCTTTTAGCTGCGCGGGATCTGACAGATCTGCATCCGGGGCAAGTTCAAGAACAAGCGGACTGATCTTGGTACGCAAGAAGTGGTCAGGACAGCTTGTTCCTAATGGAGCCAATCTATCCAAATCATTTGAGTTGATGAACTCCAATACACGGGTATCATCAGTAAAGTGCCCTACCATATGGCGTTCACTAGAGCAGAAACCACGAAGGATCGGCGCTAATAATGCCGCTTGTTTCTCTCTTAGAGATTTCTCCGGGCTGCTGATTTTTTGTCCGCCGAAAACAGGGCCTTTTTTACCATAGTTTTCTTCCAGGTAGTTTGCGCAGATCTCGATTACTTCTAAAGTATTGATATAACTTTCATAAGCCGTATCACCCCAGGTAAACAATCCGTGTGAACCTAACATAATACCACGGATTCCAGGATTTTCGTCCAGACATTGTTTTAATTGCAATCCAAGATCGAAACCTGGTTTTTGCCAGTCTACCCATCCTACTGTTCCATTGAACAGATCATGTGTAATCTGCTTACCATCCTTTGCCGCAGCAATTGCTATCGCCGCATCAGGATGTAAGTGATCAATATGTTTAAATGGTAAAAAACCATGTAAAGGCGTGTCGATAGATGGTGCTTTAGAATTCAAGTCGTAAATGCAGTGGTTAAACAGCTCTACCATTTCATCTTCCTGATCAATTCCTTTATAGATATTCTTCAGGCTTCTTAAACGCTCTACATATAAAGCAGCCAGGCCATTCCGCTTTAAAGTACCAATATCACCTCCAGAACCTTTGATCCACATTACTTCGGCAGTATTGCCGGTCAGCGGATCAACAGCATCTGCTTTGCAGGACGTATTTCCCCCGCCATAATTAGTAAGGCGCAGGTCTGCACCTAATAAATTTGATCGGTAAAGAAGCAATGCAACCTCATCTCCTGCGAGCTTGGCAGCTTCAGTTTCATCCCATAAATAACTTACGTGCTTAAAACGGTCTCTTTCGTCAGACATATAATTTGAATTTTATTATGTTACTATTTAATTGAATTTCCATAACCAACAATCAGTATGGAGAGGATAATAAATGCAATCCCTGCCAGAACTGTCCTGAATGTTTTTTTGCTTACTGCTGTCCACTCCTTTAATACCAGCCCCCATACATTGGCAACCAGAATAATAAAGGCCATGTGCAGTATCCATGAACTGGCACCATTACCCAGTTTACTTTCTCCCATACCATAAAAGAAGAATTGCAGGAACCAGGTTGTACCAGCTAACGCACTAAAAATATAATTGCGGAGCAGGGGTGTTTTTTTATCTGTATAGTTGTTAAAAGTTTTATTTCTCGCATTCAGGATCATACACCAGATAAAATTGGTGGTTAACCCGCCCCATAGAATAATGATATAGGTTACGTTGTTCTGGTACAGGAACTCGCCTTCTCCGGGGTGTAATGCTTTCCAAAGTGTATTCGCTTCGTTGGCCATATCCTTTCCAGAGTCGATACCGAAAGCAAAACAGGCACTCAGGATACCAGAAACGATTGCTACAAAAAGGCCCAATCCGATTTTAAACTCAGCACTTTCTTTAGTAACTTCCTGTTTAGCCAGATCTTTTTCTTTCATCATCCCGGCTTTACCGCAAAGGATGATACCAACTACGCATACCAATAATCCAACAATTACCAGCTGGCCCCAGGTACTGGTAATCAGGTGGGTAAAACTGTCTTTCCCTTCTTTTGGGTTCAGATCATAATAAATAGAAGGAAGCAGTGCACCGAAAACGGAACTCAAACCAAGGATGATAGAGCTACCGAGAGAAACCCCGAGGTATCTTACACCCAGTCCGTAAGTCAGCCCCCCGATGCCCCATAAAATACCAAAGAAATAAGTAAGGCTCAGAATAGAACCGTTTGTATGTTTAATGATTTCCCCGAAATGGGGGATAGTCAGGTAAGCTGCAATAGGAGGCACAATCAGCCAGGAGAAAAGACCACCCACGATCCAATAACTTTCCCAGGCCCAGCCTTTAACTTTTTTATAAGGGATGTAAAAACTACCAGAGGCGAATCCTCCGATAAAGTGGAATATGACTCCAAAAATAATTTGCATAGTATATATATATCTGGTTAGAATAATAAACAAGTATAAAGCATCAGATTGAGTTAACTGTTCTTAACTGTCCTGCTCTGTCGGAAAATTTATTCCGGGCACCTTAAATCCATAAGGCATTGACTTTTTAACAGACCTGAATCGTTTTAATAGTCACTAATTATCTTAAATTTTGATCATACAATTGCAGGAGCACCCGTTAATCGGGCCACCGGTAATACCGTAACAGAACGTGCAAACGTAGTCCGTATAAAAGATCAAGATATGTTGTGTAAAATTTATGAGGGGCTTTAAAAGCCTTTTCTTCGTTGTGCAATAACAATTTAATACCGGCCGTTTCAGCTATATATCCTTTTTGCTTTGTTAAGAAATCGATGTATAGTGAGGAGCGATTTTTCAATCCTTTACGCTGGTTGTGATAAGTATCTACCCCAATTCCGAAAAGTCCTGTTTTTAAAGGTGGAACTGCATTTTGTAATGGCGTCATGCTGTTTATATATTTGGTATAGCTAAAGTATCATTATGAGAATCAAGACCACTGTATGATTTGATATTTTAGGTGTATTTTTTGACAGGGATTCTTAATTAGAAAATTCTTTGTAAGTTTATTAAAGTTTTAAGCCCATAACCAAATTATAAATCCAGATGACCAATTATTATAAATACCTGCCTTTGAGTGTGGAAGATGAAAAATGGGGACTCTCCGTTTTGAATGCCGGGAGTGCCCGCACCGCACCCTCGGAAATTTATCCTGTCATCACTCACCCTTCAAATTATTATTTTAACTGGACCAACGGACGGATATTAGACGAGTATCAATTGTTATATATTACAAAAGGAGAAGGTTTTTTTGAATCGGACAACTGTAAGTTCCAGCAAGTAAAAGCGGGCACCATCCTGGTACTTTTTCCGGGAGAAAGGCACAGGTATAAACCCGCAGAAGAAACAGGATGGGATGAATACTGGATCGGCTTCAAAGGAGAAATTATGGATAACCTGGTGAGCAATGGCTTTTTTAAACCAGAACAAGCCTGTTTATATATTGGCTTTAACGAACAGGTACTTTCCCTTTTTGATACCATCATAGAAAAAACCAAAACTGAAGTTGCGGGATTTCAACCATCTATAGCAGGTGCAGCTATGCACCTGATGGGAAACCTTCATACAATTTTAAAGCAGCAGTCTGTAGATCATGAGGACCGCGAAACTCTGGTAAATAAAGCAAGATTGTTATTTCGCTCCAATATTGATAAATCATTTACTCCGGAGCAGGCAGCAGAAGAATTACAGGTTGGTTATTCGTGGTTTAGAAAAGTGTTTAAAAGTTATACAGGTTTATCTCCGGGTCAGTATTGCATACAATTGAAAATAGATAAAGCAAAGGCTATGCTGACCGATGCAAATCTTTCTGTAAAGGAGATTGCCTATACGTTGAAATTTGAATCCAGTTTTTACTTTTCGAAACTATTTAAGGAAAAGACGGGGATGACACCTACCGCCTATCGTCAGCGTGCCATGGGGATACACGTGTAAACTTCAACTAACCAAGCATTCCTCTAAGGGCCTAATTTTTCAAATTAATAGCAACAGCCGAGTTAAAAAGGCAGATAAATTAGTATATTTCAGTGCTTTAATTCCTTACTGAATACTAATATATCTTTATGGCCCATCCTGCAACCGAAACACTAAAGCGAACCTTAAAACCCCTTCATTTATGGGCAATAGCCGTGGGGCTGGTTATCTCCGGAGAATATTTTGGCTGGAATTATGGCTGGGGCGTGGCCGGAACTGTCGGCTTTCTGATCGCCACACTGATTGTGACCATTCTTTATATCACTTTTATTTTTAGTTATACTGAGTTAACAACAGCAATACCACATGCAGGAGGTGCTTTTGCCTATAGCTACCGCGCAATGGGCCCATTCGGCGGTTTAATTGCAGGGTATGCTACCCTGGTAGAATTTTTACTGGCTACCCCTGCTATTGCTTTTGCACTTGGGAGTTATCTCCACTTTTTATATTCGTCTATCCCCCCTTTACAGTCCGCACTCTTTTTTAACATCGTATTTATCCTCATTAATATCTCCGGGATCAAAGAATCAGCAGCGTTTTCTGTGTTTATTACCATATTGGCAGTAGCAGAATTATTGCTGTTTATGGGCGTAATTGGTCCGCATTTTAAAATGGAGAACTACCTGAGCAACCCAATGCCATTTGGGTGGACTGGTATTTTTGCGGCCCTACCCTACGCAATCTGGTTTTACCTCGCAATAGAAGGTGTAGCTATGGTTGCCGAAGAGGTGAAAGATCCTGATAAAAATATTCCCAAAGGTTATATCTCTGGCTTGGCAACGCTTACTTTTCTCGCATTAGGTATAATGGTACTGACTGGCGGTATTACCGATTGGCGAAAACTTAGCAGTATAGATTATCCTCTTCCGGAAGCGATCGCAATTGTTCTGGGAAAAGGGAATAGCCTGACTAAGATATTTGCGAGTATCGGGTTGTTTGGTTTAATAGCTTCCTTCCATGGGACTATCCTTGCTGGTTCGAGACAGGTTTTCGCAATGGCCAGAAGCGGTTATTTACCAAGGGGGCTGGCAAAAATCAACCGCAGGTTTAAAACACCACATTGGTCGATGGTAACGGGTGGAGTAATTAGTTTTGCAGCACTTTTTACCGGAACAACAAGCCAGGTAATTGTATTATCTGTTTTAGGTGCCGTTGTCATGTATATGATGAGTATGGTGAGTTTATTTATGCTCCGCAAAAAGGAGCCGGAATTGAACAGACCTTTCCGCTCTCCTTTTTATCCTGTTTTTCCTGCTATCGCTTTATTTTTGTCGATTGTCTGCCTGCTGGCAATTATTTATTATAATCTGCTATTAAGTGGTGTATTTTTCGCTGGATTGATACTGGCGCTGGCTGTATTTATATGGAGTGGAAAGCATAAGTCGGAAATACAGGATGACGAATTACTGGAACGGGCATTGTAATTATACCAGCAGAATAGATTATGGCTTATCAGCATACGATACATCAGCAAGTTTACCAATTTAAAGACTTAAAAGATCTGTTGGCTAAGGCAACTCCTTTTCGCACAGGCGATGCATTGGCGGGTGTCTCGGCTGCCTCATATGAAGAACGTGTTGCCGCGCAGATTACCTTGGCCGATGTGCCATTAAGGACTTTTCTAAATGAAGTCATCATTCCCTATGAAGAGGATGAAATCACCAGGCTGATTATTGACAGCCATGATAACAACGCTTTTAATCCTGTTGCAACATTAACAGTTGGCGAATTTCGCGACTGGTTATTAAGTGATCATGCAGATGCATTAGCCCTGCAAGATTTAAAATGGGGGATAACTCCTGAAATGGTTGCTGCAGTATCAAAACTGATGCGGAACCAGGACCTGATCGCAGTGGCAAAAAAATGTGAAGTAATTACACGCTTCCGTAATACGATCGGATTAAAAGGGCGCTTTTCTACAAGATTACAGCCAAACCACCCAACAGATGACCCTAAAGGTATTGCGGCTAGTATGATTGATGGTTTATTATATGGAAGTGGTGATGCGGTGATCGGGATTAATCCTGCTTTAGATAGTCCTGCCTCAGTAATGAATTTACTGAATTTAATTGACCGTTTACGCCAGCAATTTGAAATTCCTGCACAGTCTTGTGTACTTAGCCATATCACCACCACCATCGAACTGATTAATAATGGTGCTCCGGTAGACCTTTGTTTTCAATCCATTGCGGGTACAGAGCAAACTAATACGAGTTTTGGTGTTGATTTGTCACTACTCGATGAGGCTTATGATGCCACATTATCATTAAAACGCGGCACCGTAGGAAATAACGTAATGTATTTTGAAACCGGTCAGGGAAGTTCGCTATCCGCTAATGCACATCATGGGGCCGATCAGCAAACCTGTGAAGCCCGGGCGTATGCGGTAGCAAGAAAGTACAATCCCCTGCTTGTAAATACAGTGGTTGGTTTTATTGGCCCGGAGTATTTATATGATGGCAAACAGATTATCAGAGCTGCATTGGAAGACCATTTTTGCGGTAAACTACTTGGACTGCCTATGGGTGTAGACGTTTGTTATACGAATCATGCAGAGGCTGATCAGGACGACATGGACAACCTCTTAACCCTACTGGGCGTTGCAGGATGTAATTTTGTGATGGGCATACCCGGATCAGATGATATTATGCTAAACTACCAGTCTACTTCTTTTCATGATGCCCTATACCTTCGAAAGGTACTTGGGTTAAAACCTGCACCCGAGTTTGAACAATGGTTATTAAAACAAGGGATTACGGATGAAAAAGGAAAACTTACCCATAACAAGGTGATGAACCGACTAATCGAACATCTGTATTAATTATATTTAAATGGAAAACCTGCCGATTAGGATTACAGATTCCTGGGAATCATTAAAAGAATTTACCGCTGCGCGGATCGCTCTAGGCAGGGCTGGAGACAGCATTCCCATGAGGCAGTCGCTCGAATTTAAACTTGCACATGCACATGCAAGGGATGCTGTGTATTCTGTGCTTGACACTGAAAAACTAACTGAAGAACTACGGTTACTGAATATTCCGGTATTAAAATTACGCAGCCAGGCTACTACGAGACAGATTTATCTGCAGCGTCCTGATTTAGGCAGATTGCCAGATGAAGCTTCTTCTCAAATTGTTACTAATCATCTTATCCCCGCTGA
>Ga0247816_10000547_pt1 | contig 20635 bp, 17 predicted proteins | sample UWRJL209509C1_FD_179930 | JGI IMG/M metagenome (GOLD analysis project Ga0247816, IMG submission 179930) | Plant litter microbial communities from Arlington Agricultural Research Station in Wisconsin, United States - UWRJ-L209-509C-1 | ecosystem: Environmental > Terrestrial > Plant litter >...
GATGAATTTTATACTGAAAAGGGCGAATGGGATTCTACCCGAATACCTTTTATAAAACCGTATGAAGCTGTGATTTTTGGTAAAAACGATGGTTGGGGTATGGCTTTGCATTCATTGGATGGTGGAGGTTCAATGGTTAATCATATCAGAGAAGCTAGGGTCGTAAATGGGTTTGTTTTAATTCAAACTGACAGCACTTTGTTAAAAGGCGTTGAGGTCAAGCAATCCTGGTGGGTTGTTTCGCCTTCTCGTAAAATTGAGAAGGGGTTTAGCGATCATCAGCAATATTTGGACAGCCTAAAAATTCTGGGGTTTAAAATGGAGCCGCAACTGCATGATATGGACGCAATTGCATCGTTCTATGAGGATAATGATACTATGGACTGGAATGAAATGGGCACATCAGCGATCAAGATGAAGAACAACCTAATTTTATTTTCTCAAAATGGCAGTAAATAATTACCGAAATGTCCTTTTATTTTCCGAAACGGACAATCTTTACTTACAGACAAAGTTTTGGTTTAGACGATGAACAGTAAGATACAAAACATGAAACATGACCCTGAATTAAAGATTTAACCAATTATTATTATGATACTTTTACGAAACTTTGATTTTGCTACAAGGTATTTTGATTTTGAATCAAAACTTCAAATGGTTGATGAGAAAAGCCCTGAAATATGCGGTTGGTATACATCTGCTTATGAATTGATATCTGCTTTGATGGTCGTTGATAATAAACTTTATTTCGTTTATGGAGGGGAAGAGTTTTTACTTACGGATCATCATAAGGTATTACTTAAACAAATAAGTGAAGTTGAAATCGAATATAATCTTATGCATGACAACGACATAATTGTTAGCTTTAGATATCTGCTATCAGATTCAAATCTGAATGTTTCACCATTTGAATATATAGACGATGATGATTTTATATGGGGACAATTTATCGGAAAAATCATAAATGATCCAGAAAGACAAATGAATTTTGTGAATGCCATGGGTGCAAAATAGCAGGTTATTGAGAAAAAACGGTACCACTATGATAAACTGTGAACCTAAGTTGCGTAATTTGTCAAAACACAACTTTGGCTCACAATAGAGCTGACGTGTTGGAGTATTCCTTTAACCAAAATGCGATCAGAATCAAACATAGGGGGATCTCTAATACTTTCAGTTTCGATGATATTGCACAGATTGAGCGATGAATGGTCAAGAATTAAATGTCAACTTAATTAAAAAATTAACTAGCAAATTAGAGTGCTTACAAACAAAAGGAGATTTTTCGGAATTTATGAGTTTACTTATTGCAGATTTAAGAACCAACCGTCAAGATTGGGAAAATAGGGATTTGGAATCTTACCTCAATGCCATAATGAATTGGACGGAGGATATGGATGGTTATTATCAAAATAATAATAATTTACCTACCCCCTCTCAATGTCGATTGGCGTACGTGAATGTTCCAGAAACAAAAAGTTTGGAATTTGAGAAGTTTCTCAGTTCCTTTAAGGTCGTTAATTAGAGAATGAACTTGGAAGGATCTCAACCCGATGATCCTAATCAGGTATAATATTCTTAGACCAATTGGACATTTGGTCTTAGTTTTATATTTATACTTACAATCCTTTTATTAACGCATCATTTAGTAAAAATAATAGTAATAAGTCCGCAGGCAATTAATTAGTAGTAGTCGATTTTGCAATGTCCCGTGAATTGACCAGTATTATGGTATGAAATATTTACAGTCTTCCTTATCTTTGAGAGACTGAGGAAAACTTCGTGTAACATTAGGCTTTGTTGCAAGGTTAATGATTTACTTTAGCACCTTAAGGCTGTAGAACATTAGCAAATAATGAATGCAGAATTAAACAAACTATATAGAGTAAAAAACATGAAGAGTTACTTATTTATGCTATTTCATATAATAGGATTGTTCTTCGCATATTGTGCCTTCGGGATAGTATTCTACTGGATATTTCATGTACATATTTTTATACCCAACAGCCTTAAAGCAAGTTACTACCTTCCTCTAGGTATAGTAACATTGTTACCTATGGTTGGGTTCATTTGCATTCGATACGGATTAGCCAATACAATCTATAAGCAACTATGATACATTTATCTACTTCTATGGTTACTTGTAATACTACGGTTTATAAATATAATGGTGAATAAATGACTTAGTAGTGTGGTCGAAGGTTAGTTGCATTGTGTCTTTTCAATAGAATTCTTAGTATATAAGTTGGAGTTTAACTGTAATGTTGATGACGTTCGCCGACATGTTAGCTTTCAAAATCTATACCATTTCGAAAGATATAAGCAGTGTAAACACCTTCCTTGGTTGACCTATTAGAAAAATAGATGAAGTTTATTGAAAAGTTGTTGATTTTAGCGCTCATATTGACATCATCCTGTACAAATAATAATGATGTTAAATTAATGAAAAAAATAGTTTTTACTCCGGTGCTGACGAGAGCTAGTCTGGGAGAAGGGCTAAATACGGGAGTAAGAATAATCAGGACATACCCTAACGAAGATATTTGCAGGGTAGGTAATGTTAGTGCCAATTTATTTGTATGTTACGATGTTGATCATAAAGATACTTTTTATGTCCTCAATGCTTGTGATAGTGTGCCTTCCTTTACAAAAGTTGATTCGGATGAGATATTTGTGATTGATCATGAAGATGTTAAGGATTATTTGCCAGACAAGATAATTATTAAAGTACCCGTAATATTTTCAATCCCTAAGAATGCGAAATGTGTTTTCTCAAATCTGACTAGACTCGAAGACTGATATCTTGTTATACATTGAGATGGAATTCTGTAGATATTTAGGGGCGGGTAATGAGATTTGGGATGATCCAAGGTGCAAGTGAAGGTGGATTTAAGATGGTCTTAGTATTTAGGTGACTGTGCAAATGTCTTAGCTTTAATTGCTTCTATCACGAGGGCAACACTGATACATTACTTGCTAAAAGTGGAGAAGAAAGTGAAGCCCAAAGTGAAATTATACCGGTGGCAAAAAAAATGCAAGGACGCATGAAGATGTACGATTAAATAGCTCACTAATGGAATATGAAGAGAATTTAATAAATTCAAAGCAACTATCTAAAATATTTAAAAGTAGCATAGACAGGAGTCTTTTTATTTCTGGTTACAAACATTTTGGGAGGGATGGAAATGATGATTTTTATAAAAATTTTGTCGAGATGCATATTTATAAAAATAAATCAAAAGCCCAGGAAGATTGTATTGAATTAGAAATCGCCCTAAAATATTATAATTACAAACACCTGTCAATAATTAAAAATATAATATTGTCAAGGAGATCAAATTGGTTGAAATTATTATGCCTGGACTGGGCTTTCAATTTTCATCAATCTATTCCTCCGACCGAATTTCTTGAAATCAATGATTATATCGTGCAGAATAATGATGTGCAATTACTAATTATACAAGCAATTCTAAATATTTTTTTGATAAATGTCAGTACTAGTTTATTTAGCATCTTGAAGAGCAGTATGCAAAATGCGCGTTTTGGAGCCCAGTATTATAGAATTATAGCCTTTATTGAAAACAACAATCTCGAAAAAAAAGTATCAAATGATATAAGGCGAGAAATAAAGTTAGCAATCCAATCTAATAAGATTTTGGGAAATAGCCAAAAAGCTGATTTATTGCAAAAAGTTAATTCACTCTGTACTATCTGTGAATGATTTGCCTGGTACTTTTTCAATAATGTAAATTGCTATTTTACCGACGATCGTTAAGGAAGCTGATTAGCTCCGACTGTAGGTATAAAAAGTTGCGAGATGATATTTTGTTCCAACAAAAGCAGATTCGGTTAGCAATGCCAGCTATCCAGTTCCCAATTTTGTAGCCACAAACAATTATCATTCGAACATCTCATGAAAAAACTCATTTTCATTTTAAGCATTGCGTTTTCATCGCTAGCTTACGGACAACAGCGTCAATCCCGCACTTTTCTTTTCGTTCCTGGCGCATGGGACGGCGGTTGGGATTACGCAAAAGTAGACTCAATTTTAACTACCAAGGGCGACAAAGTTTATCGTCCTACACTCACCGGCCTCGGCGAACGGGTACATCTTTCCAATCCCGGGATCAACCTGACAACCTACGTCAATGACATCTTGAACTTGATCAGGTTCGAGAATCTCCATGACGTTATTCTCGTTGGACATAGCTATGGGGGCTTAGTCATTTCCGGTGTGGCTGAACAGGTACCCGATCGTATCAAAGAACTGGTTTATCTCGATGCCATGGTCCCAAATAATGGCGAAAGCGCGAAAGATATCTTAGGAAACCTTTGGGGATCCATGAACAAAGACAGTTTGTTCGTTTTTCCTCTCAATGCAGCAGAGCCTGTGCCGCCTACCGATGTGCCGCAGCCGCTAAATACATTTACCGAACGCATTAAAATTAACAATCCCCTGGTCAAAAAGATTCCAACCGTTTTTATATTGATGACCAAGGATGGCAAGAGCAGTCCCGATCTTGACAAATTGGGGATGTTGCGTGCCAAGGCAAGGAAATGGAAGGTCTTTACATTTGAAGGTGGACATTATTCCATGAGAGAACAACCGGAGAATCTGGTTAAGAAACTGGAAGAGGTAATGCAGCAATAATTCACATCAAACATTTATGATTAACTTACGATATGCAAAATCGGGTGATCCACAAGATAAATACCATCAGTGAATACCATAAGGTGATGGGACTTCCCAAGCCAGAACATCCGCTGATCAGCGTGATTGATTACGGCTCCATTCAAATGCACTGCATGGCCAACAAAGGTTATATGTTTAACTTCTATTCCATACTTATCGACCGGGATTTTAAGGGCAACATGAAATACGGTCAGCAGTCAGGGGTCTTTGATGAAGGCGCAATGTTTTTCATGGCTCCAGGTCAGGTGTTTGAAGTGGAGGACTATAATGAGATCATCGCCCACCGATCAGGTTGGCTACTACTTTTCCATTCCGATTTCCTGTGGAAGACAGCTCTGGCGAAGACGATCAGGAACTATGATTATTTTGGCTATTTTGTCAATGAAGCATTGTTTTTATCAGATAAGGAAGAGAAAACGGTCCTTGCCATCATGGAAAATATGGCTCAGGAATATAGCAATAACATCGACAGATTTAGCGGCCCTGTAATCATTGCACAGCTGGAACTCCTGTTGACATACGCTGACAGGTTTTACCAGCGGCAGTTCATTACAAATAAAAAGTCTGGGCACTCGATACTTGATCGCCTGGAAGTGTTGCTGGATGGCTATTTCAAAAATAGGGAATTATCGGAGGCCGGTGTGCCGACTGTTCAATATATAGCAGCATCCTTGAATTTGTCTGCAGGGTACCTGAGTGGCTTATTGAAGGCTTTAACAGGAAAGAGTACCCAGCATTACATACAGGATCGGTTAATCGATCACGCTAAAGAGCAATTGTCCCTTACTGATCAATCGGTGAGCGAAATTGCCTATGGTTTGGGTTTTGAACATCCCCAGTCGTTCAGCAGGCTGTTCAAGGCAAAGACTAGTTTGTCACCTGTAGATTTCAGAGCACGATTTAATTGAGTTTAATAGTATATCAATACTGGTACCAAGAACTCATTTCCTACCTAATTAACAAAAGCAATTTTAGAAATTATAGGATCGTGCGTCTAGGTCACCAGGTTCAATTGTGCAATTTTTTCACACTTTTCACAATTTGAAAATATATTTCCCATTATTTATTTTAGTGTGTAACTTATATAAGGTTTAGCTATTCTCGTTATACCTCACCATTTGGAGGAACGATACTTCTTTTTTTAATCAGGCTGCATGCTATTGGGTATATACGTAGCAGAACTATCAATTAATTAGATCACTTTCAATCTGAAGATTATGATGGAAGATATTAATGATTTTGGAGATAGCCTTTCAGAAGACGATTACTATGATGCTCTCATTTACCTGTTAGGGGATGCCTATCCGCATTTGTCAGAAGAAGAACTGGAAGATCTCCTTCAAGACAAGCTTGATCGTTTGCCAGTCCAATACACAGAATCCGTATTGGATACCATAGGAAACATTGGAAAAAAGATTGGTTCGGGCGCCCTTCAATTTTCCGCAGATAATCCAGATCTCGTCAAAGCAGCTGCAGTTGCAGGCGGTGGAATGATCGGCGGACCAATAGGTGGACAAATTGGTAGCGGCGTGGGTAGTTATCTCTCGCAGTCGCAACAAAAAAAGTTCCTTCCCCAAACAGGGAAAGCCCTGGTTGTGATGCAAAATCCGCAGGCACAGGCCGCTGTTGCACGTGCCAGTCTTGGCGTGGGAAACGGAACTGCCCCTTTGACCCTAGGTGGCAATACCTCACTAGTTCCGGTAGCTACTTTCCTCCGTGCTGTAATAACCGCTGCACAGGCAGCTCTGATTGAATTGGATAAAAACAATATCATTCCTGATGCAACCCTTTCTGAATCTATACCCTATGCTGAAGATATTGATATGCAGGCCGAATGGCTTGCTGAACAGTTATTTAACGAGTCCTAATACACAATGTAACGGTTCCTCTGTCAAAATTTATTTAATATCCCCTTAAACTAACAAACATGTCGAACAATACAATGTACGCTAAGCTATTGGAAAAGGTTGTGGCGGATCGTCCGGATCTGGCACAGTATGCTGAATTTTTTCAACAACTGGGAGAGGAGAATGATGCAGATGAAAGTCGGACAAAAGAATTAGAGGCAAAGCTCCACAAAGTTTCATCTATCGCGAGGCAACTACAAAAAGACCTTCGCGGGGCATTAGCCGAACTGGACGACTTTGCGAAAGCACTGGGAGCCTGTGAATGCTGGGGAACAGATAACCGGTGCCCGGTGTGTCAGGGAAAAGGACAAGTGGGTTTTTACAAGCCAGATCGTTTATTGTTTTATAAACTCATTTTTCCTGCTTTAGCTGCGATGCCCTGGATTGAAGTGAAGGAAATATAAATTTTGTTTAACAATTAAAACTAAAACTATGGCAACTTACAGTTCTTATTTGGATGAAGATATTGATTACGACGAAGGGTTGGGTGAATCATACCTCGATCTTGATGAAGATTTCGACGATTTTGACGAAGCAGTACGGCCGAGAGATAACCGTAGAGGGTCATCAAGATTACCGATTCGGGGAGGAAGACGTTTGCCGTCCCGGCAGGGGTCAAGAGCCGGAAGCAGACCCGCTGCAGTTAATTCAGGTTCGGTACGTAACGCTTTCCGAAATGTTGGGCAGGATGTAGCGGTATTAGACAAAAGATTTAAAACAGTGGCTGCTAAACAATCAAATGAACAGTTTTTGGAAATCCTTTCATTGCTGGCGTTTCGGCCAAAACCTATTACTACCCAACTCAAGGAAAGTACACTTGTAGACGCAAATGGCAGACAAATTACCGAAATCACAACGGGAATTGAAAACAATCTTTTACCGTTGATCCTGATAAAATTCCTGGGAAATTCCGCAGGCAAAAACACACAGCAATATTTACTTATTGGCTTGGCGGCGATGGTACTATTTCCGGATACACTGAAAAGCCTCGGTTTAGGAGGAACAAGTTCAGCATCAACTTCTGATACTCCGCCTGCGGCGCCAATCAATACCAATTTACTGCTTGTGGGCGGATTAGTATACCTGGCTACCAAAGGGAAGATTTAAAGTTCGTACCCATGGATGCGCAGCTTTGGGAACTGCTGGCCGAGGGTTCGCCTCACGACCAGGTAGAGGTGCTGATCAGGTTGACTGAATTGGAAAAGTTTCCTAATGGCATTGTGAAAGCAGTAGCCGAAATTGGACATATCGCAAGTTGCCGGATACGGCGAGGCGATATTGAATCAATTCATGCGGATGATGCGGTCGTGAGTATGAAAGGGGAAAAGTTGGTCTATCTGGATCCACCTTTCGATGAGTACTTTCAAACAGTTGAGGGTGGCAAGAAGGGAAACAACAATAGACCACAAAGGCCTGAAGTAGCTTTTACTGGTAAAGGCACTGCCCTTGGGATCGCCGACTGGGGTTTTGATTTTACCCATCCTAATTTTTTATATCCTGACGGAACTACACGATTTTTATCCATATGGGACCAGGCAGGTGAATATGATGGTTATAATATATATGGATTCGGAACCGTACATACCAGGGAGGATATCAACCATGCGCTTGATTCAACATCTCCGTTTTTGACGTTAAATTATCATCCCGGAAGGAATGATCTGTATGAACAAGGTATGCATGGAACGCATGTGCTGGATATTGCTGCGGGAAATGGATCTGTGGGAGCAACAGGTATAGCACCGGAATCAGATCTCATCGCCGTACATCTCGCTACGGATAAGTTTAACGACCTGATGGGCCTTGGGACTTCTGTAAGGGTTTTCGATGCTTTACATTTTTTAGACAATATTGCTGGTTTACAGCCTCTAGTGATTAATATGAGTGTTGGAAGTCACGGCGATGCACATGCCGGGCGGTCTTTAATCGAGCAGGCTATTGATCATCTGGTCTCATCAAAAACAAACAGAGCGGTTGTTCAGAGTTGCGGAAATTACTTTCAGAGCAGGATACATACTGCAGGTAATCTTGGTGATAGCAATGCTTTGTTGGAATGGCTCATCTCTAATCAGGATAAAACGCCCAATGAAATTGAAGTGTGGTACGAACCTGAGGATGACGTACTAGTAAGTTTGCAGGCACCAGAAGGCGAATATTTATTAACGGAAAAAAGTATTGGTAAGTTAAAGATTTTAAACAATAGCGGAGACGAAATAGGCAGGTATTACCATAGAGTAAATGAACCGAATGCAAATCTGAACCAAATCTTAATTATTTTAAATGAAAAAGCCCCTAGCGGTAAATGGATAGTAGCATTAACCGGAAAAAAGATCATCAGTGGGAGATACCAGTCCTGGATAGAACGGGATCGTGGTAATCTCACAAATCAAAGCCGGTTCTCCTTAAACCAATCGGTAAATACCACTACAACCGGTTCTATTTGCAATGGATTTTATACGATCAGCGTAGGAGCATACAATAATGACGCCGACGAATATAAAATAGCTTGGTTCAGTAGTATGGGGCCTACGTGGGACGGACGACAAAAGCCAGATCTCGCGGCACCAGGAGTAGGTATTTCAGCAGCAAAGTCGTCTTCCCCATATGATGATCGTTCAACTGGTGAAGTCACATGCAAAACAGGGACAAGTATGGCAGCCCCCTATGTTGCTGGTGCGATAGCGCTTTTATATGAAGCAGCGGGCAGGCCAATCACAATCCTCGAAGTTAAAAATCAGCTGTTTAATGCATGTGATCAGCCCACCGATAAAAATGAAAAAAATCGTTTTGGCGGTGGGATCCTCGATATCGAACGGCTGTTGGTAAACTATAATAATAGACAATCAAAAGTCTCACTTTTAAATATTAATGGTATGAACAACGAATATTATTACCTGGAGAATGCACCAATTGAATCTATGATGGAAGCCAGTTACACAGAATTCCCAAACTTAGCGTACGGAGACCTGTCTGAATATTTCGAATCGTTACAACCCTTGGAGAATACATTTGATAGCGATGATATTCAACGGGGCGATATTTTGATCCGTAGGCAGTATGGACATCATGAGCCGGTGTGGTATGGAATAGTGGAATTTGTACACGGCAATGAAGTGTTTGTATACAATAGGAATGGTCGCAGAAAACTTAAATTATCTTTTGATAGTCGGCGGAGGCACTGGGAACTGAAGAGGTTAAGGCCGACAGAAAGCTCATCTCCATGGATTGCTGAAGATGTGTCGGTTGGCAATGAAATAGATATAGCAGAACTTAAAAAGGAAATCCCAACAACTTATGGGAAATGGACAATGGTGATCACGCTAAAGTCTGCATCCTCGGTATCGGGCGCCTCCGATCTCCCTGTTGGAGGTAAGTTTGTTCAAACTTCAAAATTACAAGGTGGTGAAAGAGTAATGGGGGCTAAGACGGAGTTTTCTACAACTGCAATAAAAGACATATTCAAAAATATCAGAATAGACAACTTTACGATTAAACTTGGAGGAGAATGGTCCGGGTCAGAAATATCAGCATACGCTCAGGCTACATTTGATTTTGATACTGGCTTTAATAAGGCGCCCGCGTCATTGAAGATCTTCATTTTCAAAGTTAAGGAGGGGGATAGTGTGCAAATAGCTCAGATAGAAGGGTATTTCGATTCTCCAGGTTTCGAACTTAAAATTGGCGGCATTAAAACAAAAGTGTTTGTCAGAGTGAAGGTTAGCTGGTGGATAGATAAAAAAAAGGTGGCCCTCGAAATTTTCAAGAAAATAGCAAAAGAAAAAATAGAAAAGGAGGCAATAAAGCAGGGAGTAAAAGTCTTGGGCAGAAAAGCAGGCGAAACTATTCTTAAAAAATTGGGACCTATCGTAACAGCATTTGGAATAGGTTGGGACATTGGAACCTTGCTCAATGATTTCACCATAGCTGATGAAGTAGCCCTGGATATACAAAATGAAATTCTTGGTGATTTGAATGTGAGGTACCACGAAGCGGATACGCTAGGGAAAATGGTTTTGATTGCTAAGAATAGTCCCAGGATTGTTGCGGCTTTAATCGCTTCGGGAGTGGGCGGTGTAGCTGCTGGTATAGGAGATATCGTGCTTTTTAAAATTTTTGGTCTTAAAAAGCTTCCAGATTTTGGGCCGGCATTACAAGCATTGAAGCAAATGCAGGCTGTGATTCCTGATCTGGGAGGCGCATTGGTCGGACTGGTTGCCGCTGAACTATTGAAAATGGGAATTAAATTAAATCCAAAATATTCGGTTATAAAGTATCCTGAGATAAAAGTGGTAACGGCAAAGATATTTAGGCAGTTGAAACCTATGTACAAATTGCCCAATGCAATTGATAAGATCGGCATGCTAATTATGGGTGATTTTGATATCGACTATGAGCCAGTTGCTGATCTGATTCTTAGGGAAAAATTAAACAAAGGACATTTCTCCAATTTTACTAATGAAAGACAGGAAATTATTGGTAATATAATTGACATGCGCCTGTATGATTTTTTCAAATCTTTAGAACTAAATCATCTGATCCTATACAACATTATTTTCAGTGATGAATTAGGTTTAGAAAGTGTTGATCAAAAACTAATCAATGAGCTTTTCCAATAAATTGCCAAATTGAAAAATGGTAAATTAACCGTATATAATCTTTTGGACCATCGCAACCTTTCGTTGAAAGGCATTAAAGGCGTACAAAATTTTACGGTGATGTTATTTCTGGTTATTGAACCGGTTTACTAATAATTCTGACAGCGTTGGATAATCTTAATTTTTAAGTTTTAGAACATGCTTTTCGAACCAAGATGCACTACTGCGTGAAATGGGTAGTCAGCATATAACACCTGGGAGGGAAATTCCCTATTTCAAAATAACAGCAATGAGGGACATTTAAAGAATTCAGAAGATACTAACTGGGTTGGATCTTAGGATCACCATGTATTCAGGTAAATTTTACGCATCGATCACGTGGCTTAAAGCTATCTGGGGATAGGATAGAGATAGGTGAATGATAGGTGAAAGACAGGTCAAAGATAGGTGATCCCAAAACTACTGCCGGTTTGGCCCCCGTTATTGAGATAATATCAGCATATAAATTTGAAATTCTGGTAGCTAAGGTTATATCAAATGGCATATGCCGTTAAGGCAAGTCCACTGCAACAACGTCTTGAAAGCGTCACAACTCCGTATAATTTAACTAGTTAAATTATACGGAGTTGTGACGCAGTTCAGGGAGAATAAACATGCACGTGCCCTAACGTCAACTTAACCTCTTATACCACTGTGACCAGTGTCGTCGTCCGCGATGACAGTCCAAATCCCTTATTATTTGGTCAATTCAATATTTAAGGCCGGGGGAAGAGGCAGAACGGTAAAGTACGTGGTAAATCACATTTGGGGCATATGCCAAGCATAGAAGCTATCACGTTCGGCTTACTTAATAAACTAAACACACTTAATGAATTGTCCATTAAATCTATTTTCTTTTTCAATGCCAGATATTGATCCTCTATAAATTTCCGGTTTGCGATGAACTTCTCTCTGATGTAATCTTTTACTGCCATATCCTGAGGTAATGACGTACCAGCGAATTGAAATTTACTTTTAAGATCATCAACGTCAGTCACATTATACTCAATCCGATCAATGAGTTCTTCCTCGTTAGGGATGCTTTCATACAGTGCCTTTATCCTTTTTTTCAGCATTGAAATCATAAAGTTTTTTAAAGGGAGCTCGTCAGAAGATTCATACATACCAATCATTTCATTTATACTAAATGGTAAATATTCTTCTAACTCTTTATAGGAACTTCTGTAAGTTTCAACGTCATCGCTAAGCTCGTCTTCATTCGGAAAAAGATAGCAGAGGGTGTCGGCAGGTTTAGCTGTTGTAGCAGGAGTAATTAAGATTTTCCAGCAGTAGTCTGGAACTGCAACATAATCATCACCTATAAAAGTGGAGTTGTTGGTGGTAAAATTGCCACAAAGAACCTTAACATAGGGATATTCATCTTGCAGGTCGCGCTCTATGTTTTCGATTCTTTTCCAGTTCCCTCGGTTTAATTTTGCAGTTTGTGGAGCTACATTAACGTAATAAAACGATTCTTTCATTCCAATAGAATCATGTCGACTGGTCGATGCACTCATCATCTGCCCTTTGGAGTAGCCGGAATGTATATAGTCATCTTTTAAGTTTGAACCGGCCAGTAAGGGATCCGGGCTAAAATCGGCTGGTCTTTCAACACGGGGTGCGGCAACTGCAGGACTTTCCAATCGATAGACAACTGATATAGGAATGTTTTGATCGAGAGAATATATAACATCATAACTCCCATGATTAAGGTATGTTAATTTCCGGCCAAAATTCAGGTCGTTCAGTTCTTGGCCACTCACGGTCATATACGCGATGAGGCCCAATGTGGTTATAAGTAAACGTTTCATATCTATTGATTTATGGTGGTAAGTCAGTTCAATGAATGGGTTACTGGAGAGCAGAAAGGCAGTTGAGGCTAATATTTACTGGAAGAGTGTGTCACGGAATTTATCTATTAAAAATACAAAACCATTTCAATAAAGTATACTAACATATGTGTATTTTTTTCTGATTTTGCTAACACCTTTGGGCCAAAAGGATCTAATCCTTTATTACTATCAATATGTCTTAACAATCTTCAAAAAATCTTCGGTCTTTTATAAAACATTTATATCTTCATCAGATATAATATTTAAATATACATCTACAATTGCAGCACTCAGAAGAACAAATTTATGCACTTGCGCCTGACGAAGCTTCCAAAAAAGCCGGCAAAGGATTAGCAAGTCCGTCGAAATGGATCACCAGAGGGATCAACGAACAAGCGCTTTGGGGAGAGTGTCAGGGTAGCGGCAGCAAACCTTACCAAACCCAGGTCGACCTATCAAGCATTGCATTTAAATGCTCATGTCCGAGCAGGAAGTTCCCTTGTAAACATGGATTGGGTCTTATGTTATTGAATGTTCAAAGACCAGACCTGTTTACAGATCCAACCGTACCTGCGTGGGTGAGCGACTGGATAAGCAAACGTTCTGAAAAGGAAGAGAAAAAGGTAACAAGGTCCGACAAGCCTATTGATGAAACGGCACAAACCAAACGTCATGAGGCGAGAACGCAAAAGGTGAGCGCAGGCATTCAGGAGCTGCAGATCTGGTTAAAAGACATCATTCGCAACGGAATTTTAGCCATGCCTGAGAAAGAAGATAACTACTGGGATAATATGGGCCGTAGAATGATAGATGCACAGGCACCTGGATTAGCAGCTATGGTTAAAACACTTGGCGAAACTAAATTCTGGGAGGACGGATGGCAAAGTAAATTCATGGATAACCTGCTTAGGTTGTTTATGGTTACTGAAAGTTACCAAAATCTCGAATTGGTCAGTCCGGAATTACGGCAGGATATTTTAAGGACGATTGGATTTACAAGCAGTCTGGAAGAACTTAAAACCCAGGAAGGAATAAAAGATACATGGCTCGTCTTAGGAAAAGAAACTAACGCCGTGGGTGCGTTAACTACAGAACAAAACTGGCTGTTCGGACTGCAATCGCAAAAATATGCGCTGATCTTACAGTTCTACTCAAAAGGACAACCTGTAGAGCTTTCCTTGATTCCAGGAACTTATTTTAATGCCGAATTGGTGTTTTTCCCATCGGCTGTCCCATACCGAAGCTTGATCAAAAACCAGACGGGTTTAACAACAGCGCTATCGAATGAATTCAACGGTTTTGCCGACTGGCGCGAACTGGCCATGCATGAAACGAAAGTAACGGGGTTATTGCCATTTCATAGTGACATGCCTGTTGTGGCTCAGCAACTCAGCCCGATAAAGATTCAGCAGGAATGGTGGCTCAAGGACCAAAAGGGTTATTTATGCAAAATCTCTCCTGCGTTTAAACACTTGTGGAAACTGCTGGCGCTGAGCGGGGGAGACCCTCTAACGATTGCTATTATTGGCAAAGAAAATAACTACTTGCCTATTGGTGTATGGCATGAAAACACTTATAAACCACTATCATGAAGGTTTGGGACTATATAGTTAATAGTGCAATGCTGGGGCTGGAAAAACCTGCGTCTGGCAAGCCTGATCTGCCTGAAGAGCTAACTGCCGTGTTTGATCTGATCAACAGTTCGACGGAACTTGACCGGGAATCAAAGTTTCTACAACAAGCATCTGTTGCATACAATTACCGCAAGAGTGGCTTTCAGCCTTTGCAAAAAAATGATTTAAAGGTATTCACCGCTGAGAATGAAAACATGCCATATGCAGGTGCTTCGGCTATTGCTGCGTTGAGTAAAGTTATAATTGAAGATAATCTAGCTTTATTAATTTTATGGATGCAGTTATGCGCAGTAAATAACCAACTGGTAGTTGCAGATCTGTTGCCAGAAGTGCTTGATAAAGCCGCAAACCATACTTCGTTGAGAAGAATGACCATCGACTGCTCAGGAAACAGAGGAAAATGGCTCAGTCAGTTTAATCCGGAATGGGATTATTTCGGACCTGAACAGTCGGAGGAAGAAATATGGCTTACTGGAAAACCGGAGGAAAGAGTTAGTTTACTGAAAACCATACGGCTAGCCGATGCTGACAGGGCAAGGGAAATGGTGATGCAAACCTGGCCACAGGAAAACGCGTCGCAGAAACTGGAATTGCTTAAAGCCTTAAGACAGAACAAACAAAGCACCGATCTGTTCTGGTTGGAAAGTTTGACAAGTGAAAAAGGAAAGGTAAAAGACGAAATGCAAAATTTGCTGCGTCAAATTCCTAACTCCAGCATCGTTCAGAAATATGAAGGTTTCCTCTCTGAGGCTTTCTTTTTGAAAAAGGAAAAAGCATTACTTGGGATGGTAACCAAAACCGTTCTTCACTTTAAATTTCCTGAAGAGGTAGATCAAACCATTTACCAGTCAGGAATAGAGAAGCTTGCAAAGGGAAATAGCGGTTTCAGTGATGAGGAATATACTTTTTATCAAATAATACAATTTGTTCCTCCGGTATTTTGGGAAAAGCAACTGGCAGTGTCGGGAGAGCAAGTGGTAGAATACTTTGTTAAATACGCTGAAAAGTTTGTCGGCTCGCTCGCACTGGCAGTCGCACGGTTTCATCAGAAACACTGGATCCCTTATTTTTTAGACCACAAGACTTTTTATCCCGACTTTCTGGAGATAACGATTCCTACAGATCAGGAAAAATACCTGCTTAAGTTTATAGATAGTCTCCCTAACGAGGTCTTGCAATACGCATTGCAGATGAGTCAGGAATGGAGTTATGCATTTGCAGCGAAAGTGCTCAAGAAAATGAGTGGCGAACCATATCGGTTCACTTTAGCTATCTATCGGAAAAAGATAGGTTTGATCCCCGTAGAGGTATTGGACGAACTGGAAAATCTAGGCCCAGAGAAATTAGATTTAATTCCCGTATGGGAGAACACAAAAGACGGGCTCCAAAACTTGTTGATTTTGAAAAAAGAGGTATTACAAGCCTTTACTGATAAATAACACATTTAATATATTGAATCAAAAGATATGTCAGAAATACTACGTCAGCATGCGGAACAATTATTTGCGCAGGAACTGGAAGAATTGCAAAAACAAGACGGGCTAAAACGCCCTGCAAACTGGAAGCTTTCACCTCAGGCAGTGGTGACTTACCTTATTGGTGGCAGGCTTAATAACGGTTTCGAGGTTTCGCCTAAATATATTGGGAAACGTAGTTTGATGGAGATTGCTGTGGCCACGCTTACTACCGACCGTGCTTTATTGCTTTACGGTTTGCCAGGAACCGCAAAAAGCTGGGTAAGTGAACATCTGTCGGCGGCAATTAGTGGTGATTCTACGCTGGTGGTTCAAGGAACAGCAGGTACGAGTGAGGAATCTGTTCGTTATGGATGGAATTACGCCCGTTTAATTGCTGAAGGGCCATCTGCTGCAGCGATGGTAGAAACGCCGGTAATGAGAGCGATGAAGGAAGGAAAGATCGCTAGGATTGAAGAATTGACCAGGATAGGCGCAGATGTGCAGGATGCGCTGATCACGATTCTTTCTGAAAAATCATTGCCTGTACCGGAATTGAATTTCGAAATACAGGCGGTGAAAGGTTTCAATATCATTGCAACTGCAAACAACCGCGACAAGGGGGTAAATGAACTTTCAGGCGCTTTAAAACGTCGTTTTAATACCGTTGTATTGCCATTGCCGGCAACGATTGAAGAGGAAATTGATATTGTTCGCAGAAGGGTTGAGAGTTTTGAAAAGATTATGGACCTGCCAGCCCAGCCGCCTGCACTTGAGGAGATCCGGAGAATTGTTACCATATTTAGGGAGCTTCGTGCAGGTGTAACACTTGATAACAAAACCAAGATTAAAATACCATCTGGAACCTTAAGTACAGCTGAAGCAATTTCTGTGGTCAACAGTGGCTTATCTATGGCGGCTTATTTTGGTGATGGCCAACTAAAAGCCGGGGATCTCGCGTCAAGTATTATTGGTTCGGTAATTAAAGATCCGGTTCAGGATAAAGTGATCTGGCAGGAATACCTGGAAACAGTGGTGAAACCACGAACGGAATGGAGTGATATTTACCGCGCTTGTCGTGATTTGTAAACCTGATAATACCAAAACATGGCATTACATATTTTAGGAATCAGGCATCATGGGCCGGGCTCTGCAAGCAGGGTAAAGTCCTTTTTGGAAGAGCTGAAACCTGATATAATATTGGTAGAAGGTCCGCCAGAAGCTGATAACATGCTGCAATGGGTGGGAAATGCGCAGTTGATCCCTCCCGTGGCATTGCTTTGTTATCAGCCGGATGATCCACAGAAATCAGTCTTTTATCCTTTTGCAGAATTTTCTCCGGAGTGGCAGGCGATTAAATATGCCCGTCAGCAAAATATTCATGTGCGTTTTATGGATTTGCCGGCAGGGGTACAGTCGGCTTTAAAAGTAGATGAGATTGAGCAAAAAGCTCCAGGTAAAAGTCCCTTAAGCTACCTCGCTGATGCTGCTGGTTTTGCCGATGAGGAACGATGGTGGGAGCATACTTTTGAATACCGCAACAGTCATGAGCAAGTGTTCGATGCTGTATCCGAAGCTATGCAGGCTTTAAGGGAAAGTATGCCTGAAAAGGACAGCAAAGTTGAACAAATGCGCGAGGCTTACATGCGAAAGCTAATTAAGCAGGCGGAGAAGGAAATGTTCCATACTATTGCAATAGTCTGTGGCGCTTGGCATGTGCCGGCCTTGCTGGGAAAAGTCGCTCAAAAACAGGATAACGAACTGCTGAAAAATTTGCCGAAGGTAAAAACAGAATGCACCTGGATTCCATGGACATTTAACCGCCTGAGTTTTTACAGCGGTTATGGTGCAGGCATCAATTCTCCGGGCTGGTACAACCATTTATGGAAGTACCCTGATGATGACGGGACCAGATGGATGGCTAATGTGGCGCAGGTATTCAGGGCAAAAAAGATGGATACATCCGTGGCCCATATCATAGAGGCGGTAAATCTGGCCAATTCACTGGCCTCTCTACGTGGCTTGCCACGGGTGGGGATTGAAGAACTGAATGAGGCTACTATCAGTGTATTGTGTAACGGGGAAAGCACATTGCTAAGCCTGGTGAACGAAGAACTAACGGTAGGACATGTTATTGGTTCGGTGCCGTTAGATATTCCAAAACCTCCGTTGCAGGTAGATATTGAAAAGTTGCAGAAGAAACTGAGGCTTCCGACAACGGCTGATTTTAAGGACTACACGCTGGACCTGCGGAAGGAGCTGGATCTGGAAAGAAGTTTATTTCTCCACCGGATGATCATTCTTGGCATTCAATGGGGGCGGTCCTTGTATACATCTGGTAAGGGAACTTTTAAAGAACAATGGCGCCTACAGTGGGATCCTGAATATTCGGTTGGCATTATCGAACGTGGTAATTTAGGGAATACCGTAGTTGCAGCAGCGAGCAGGACTGTGCAGAACAAGGCGGAAGCTGCTAAAAGTATCAGGGAACTTAGTGTTTTGCTGGAACAAAGTATTCCAGCGGACCTTCCTGAAGTGATCGTTTTGTTGTTAGATAATCTAAACAATATGGCTGCCGCATCAGCGGATGTAGTGGAATTGATGGAAGTTATTCCCGGATTAATTACTGTGGCCAGGTATGGTAACGTTCGGAAAACGGATAGCACGTTGGTAATAAATATTATTAAAAGCGTGGTTACCAGAATCTGTATCAGCTTGCCAAATGCCTGTGTGGCAATTGATGAGGAGGCGGCCATGAAGTTATTGGATTTAGTCTTCCGGCTAAATGATGGGGTAGAGGTTATGCAGCAAAACGAAATCCTGTTGCAATGGCAGGCTATGCTAAAGGTCATTGCAAAGAATAAAAACAGTTCAGCGGTTATAGCGGGCTATTGTACAAGATTGCTAAGTGATAGTAAACTGCTTGAAGGAGAGGATCTCTTACAGCATTTTAGCTTTGCAATGTCTTCCGCAACTGCACCGGTGGTGGCGGCTGCATGGATAGAAGGTTTTTTAAAAGGAAGCGGCACTTTGCTGCTTTTAGACCAGAGTTTATGGTCTGTGGTGGATAACTGGGTGTCTGGTCTTTCGGCAGAAGCCTTCATGCAGGTTTTGCCTTTGTTGCGCCGCACATTTGCTAATTTCTCTGCGCCTGAACGAAGGAAACTGGGAGAAAAAGTGAAGTCGGGTGGGAAATCGGCCGGTTTGAACCCATCAGTGGAAGCAGATTTTGATGAACAAAGGGGTATCCTTGGCATTCCAGTGATGATGGAATTGTTTGGCTTAAAAACGATTAAAAGTTAAAGAAATGGCAGCAGAAGAAGAGCAACTTCGTAAATGGAGATTGATATTAGGTTCGCATCAGCAACAAGAGGGAACAGGTGCGCTTTTAAATGAGGTCGACCTTCAGGTGGACCGTACGCTTGAAGCACTTTATGATAGTGATAGGAGTGGTGGTCTGGGGGCCTCTTCTCCAAATGTGAGCAGATGGCTTGGTGATATCCGTACTTTTTTCCCATCTTCTGTAGTGCAGGTGATGCAAAAGGACGCATTAAAACGGCTCGACCTGACACAGATGCTTTTCGAAAAAGAGATGCTGGAAAACGTAGAGCCTGATGTTCATCTCGTGGCTACCCTGATGACTTTGAGTAGGGTAATTCCCGATAAGACAAAAGATACAGCCCGCCAGGTAGTAAGAAAAGTAGTGGAACAGCTGATGAAAAAACTGGCAGAACCTACGCGTCAGGCAATTTCAGGGAGCTTAAACAGGAGTGCGCGCAACACCAGGCCACGCCATAACGAGATCAACTGGGGAGCTACAATCTTAAAGAACCTGAAACACTACCAGCCGGAATTCAAAACTATAGTTCCTGAGAACAGGATCGGTTACGGCCATAAGCGTTCTTCGCTGAAAGATGTGGTGCTATGTCTGGACCAGAGCGGCTCTATGGGCTCCTCAGTAGTTTATTCTGGGATCTTTGGCAGCGTAATGGCTTCAATTCCTGCAATTAAAACTAAGATGGTGGTTTTCGATACTTCGGTAGCTGATCTTACTGAAGAACTTACTGACCCGGTCGACCTCCTTTTTGGGGTTCAATTGGGCGGTGGCACAGACATCAACCTCGCTTTAACTTACTGCCAGCAAATCATTACAAAGCCGGCGGATACGGTTCTGATATTAATCACCGATTTGTACGAAGGTGGAAATGCGAATGAAATGCGAAAAAGGGCTACAGAAATAATAGCGGCGGGCGTACAGTTGGTAGTTTTACTGTCTTTGAATGATGAAGGTGCACCTTCATACGATCACCACAATGCGCAGTTCCTGGCGAATATAGGCGTTCCTGTTTTTGCATGTACGCCTGATAAGTTTCCTGATCTGATGGGCGCAGCGCTTACCAAGCAGGATATTGGTTTGTGGGCGGCAAAGGAGGAATTGATTATAAAAGGGTGAGTCATTCCTTAATGCGATATTGGCGATC
>Ga0247816_10000551_pt1 | contig 20502 bp, 25 predicted proteins | sample UWRJL209509C1_FD_179930 | JGI IMG/M metagenome (GOLD analysis project Ga0247816, IMG submission 179930) | Plant litter microbial communities from Arlington Agricultural Research Station in Wisconsin, United States - UWRJ-L209-509C-1 | ecosystem: Environmental > Terrestrial > Plant litter >...
CTGACGCAGATCCTCGAGCCCAACGCCGCCGAGAATCCAGATGGAAACGGCCCCTCCAGCACGGCGGTCGCCGTCACCTTCGCCGCGCACATCCCCAGTCTGCCGGCGCTCACCACCGCCGAGCGGAGTCTGCTCACGGAGTGGGTGGGGCGGTCGATCGTCGCGGCGCAGCGCTGACCTCGACTTGGAGTGCCCTGAACGCTGTCGCGGCCTGACCGGCACCTTGCCGGCATCCTGTCAAATTCGGGTGCGGAACCGGGGCCTGCAAGACTGAAGGTTTGCCCTGCCCGTATTCCGGGCATCCGAATGCCCGCACACCGGGCATCCGAATGAAGGAACTCCAATGACGGATCAAACTTTTCAGCTCGCCGCGATCGTGTTGTATTTCGCGGGAATGCTCTTGATCGGCTGGTTTGCCTTCAGGCAGACCAAAGATCTTGACGGCTACATGCTCGCCGGCCGCGGCCTGAAACCGGCCACCGCCGCGCTCAGTGCCGGGGCGTCGGACATGTCGGGATGGCTGCTGATGGGGCTACCCGGCGCCATCTACGTGTCCGGTCTGGTGGAGGCCTGGATCGCGATCGGCCTCACTATCGGCGCCTGGCTGAACTGGAAGTTCGTAGCCCCACGGCTGCGCTCGTACACCGAAGTGTCGAACAACTCCATCACCATCCCGAGCTTCTTCGAGAACCGGCTGAAGGACACCTCCCGGCTGCTGCGGGTGGTCTCCGGCGTGATCATCCTGGTGTTCTTCACCTTCTACGTCTCGTCGGGAATGGTCGCCGGCGGGGTGTTCTTCGAGAGCTCCTTCGGCTCCACCTTCCTCACCGGCATGCTGCTCGTCGCCGGCATCACCCTGCTGTACACGCTGTTCGGCGGGTTCCTCGGCGCCACCCTCACCGACGTGGCCCAGGGGCTGCTGATGCTGGCCGCTCTCGTGGTGGTGCCGATCGTCGCCCTCAACGAGACCGGCGGAATCGGCGCGACCATCGACTCCATCCGGGAGGTCAACCCCGACCTGCTCTCGCTCACCGCCGGTGGGTCGGTGCTCGGCGTCATCTCCGCGGCCGCCTGGGGGCTGGGCTACTTCGGCCAGCCGCACATCCTGGTGCGTTTCATGGCGATGCGCAGCGCGAAGGGCGCTCGGGCCGGCCGCCGCATCAACATCTCCTGGATGCTCGCGACCGCGCTCGGCGCCGTCGGCACCGCGCTGATCGGCGTGGCGTACTTCCAGCAGAACCCCGACGTCACCCTGGACAACCCGGAGACCGTCTTCCTGCTGCTCTCGCAGATCCTGTTCCACCCGTTCGTCGCCGGAGTGGTGCTGGCCGCGGTGTTGGCCGCGATCATGAGCACCGTCTCGTCGCAGCTGATCGTCTGCTCGTCGGCCCTGGTCGAGGACCTCTACAAGATCGTCGGCAAGAAGGACGCCTCCGCGAAGCAGATGGTCATGCTCGGCCGGCTGGGTGTGCTGCTCGTCGCCGTCGTCGCCGGTCTGATCGCACTCAACCGCGACTCCACCATCCTCGAACTGGTCGGCTTCGCCTGGGCAGGTTTCGGTGCGGCGTTCGGACCGGTGCTGCTGCTCTCGCTCTACTGGAAGAAGCTGTCCACCTGGGGTGCGCTGGCCGGCATGATCACCGGTGCCGTCGTCGTCTTCGTCTGGGGCAACTCCCCGCTGAGCGCCACCCTGTACGAGATCGTGCCCGGCTTCGCCGCCAGCCTGATCGTGGCCGTGGTCGTGTCGATGGCTACATACAAGCGGTCCGAGGCGATCGAGACCGAGTTCGCCGAGGCCGTGAAGCAGGCTCAGACCCGAACCCGCGAGACAACCCGCGCCTAACCCGCCCCGTCCCCTTCCCTAGCGTTGGGTGGCATAACTCCTGCAATTCTTCACCGGCGGCGAGTGGATGCCCGGAATCACGGGCATCCACTGCCGGCGGCCGGAAAATTGCAGGAGTTGTGCCCGGGGGAGGTCGAGGCTCAGCGCAGCAGATCGTCGAAGCCGGCGACCGGCACGAGGGTCTGCTTGGCCAGCCGGGGATCCTCGGTGACGAGCGCGTCGGCCTGCAGCTTGGCTACCGCGAGGTATTCGGCCAGACCCACGTCGTCCCAGTCGAGAGCGGTGGCGATCTTCCACGCGGTCGAGCGGGAGACCCGGTCGGCCAGCAGCCGGATCTTCAGCCCGGCGAGGGCGTCGAGCAACTGGCGACCGTCGCGGTCGGTGAGCACGCCGACGCGTACGTCCCGGTACAGCCGGGCGAGAACCTCGGAGCGGAGCCCCGCCGGCGCGACCAGCTGATGGTGCTCGGGCACGATGCGGCCCTCTCGGAGAAGGCGGATGGCGACAACTGCGTCGATGGCGAACCGGGTCATGTGTTGATGGTGCCAGTTGGACGCTTCCGGCGACAGGCATCCACGCAACTTGGGTTGCCGTGCGCCGGCCACCCGAATCGCCCCGTAAACACGCATACTCCTGCAATTCTCGGACGTCGGCCCCGGGACGCCCGGAAATCCGGGCATCCGCTGGGGGCGGCGGTGAAATTGCAGGAGTTATGCACCACACGGCGGGGTCGGCGGGCACGGACGGCGGCGGACCCCGAGGTGGTTAGCGGCGCTTGGCGAGCTGGGCGACGACCGCGGTGACGGCGGCCACGGCGAGGGAGCCGAGGCCGAGCACCAGTGCAGGGTTGCGCTTGTACGCGGTGGTGATGTTGTCGAGGGTTTCGGCGACGAGCACGCGGGTGGAAGTGATCGCCGTGTCGGCCGTGCCGTCGAGGTCAAGCTTGTGGATGGCCTCGGTTGCGGCCGAGACAGCGTCGTCCACGGTGTGGCGCGCCTGGTCGGCAAACTCGCCGGCCTTCTTCACGGTCTCGTCGACGGTGCTGCGCGCCTGATCGGCCAGGTCGCCGGCCTTCTTGGCGGCATCGTCGACCAGGTCGTGGGCCTGCTTGGCGGTGTTGTCGCTCATGAGCGTCCTTTCGAAAACGGGCGGATTAGTGGTTGATGGCCTTGCGCAGCTTCTTGACGTTGCTGCGAGCGATCTTCTTGGTGCCCTTACGAGCCTTCTTCACTGTGGGGTCGTTCCAGGCCTTCTTGGCGCCGCGCTTGACCTCGTTGTAACGGACGTGGCCGGCCTTGGCGCCGAGCAGGTAGATGGCGGACGCGAGGGTTGCTGCGAGGAGGATACGAAGGAAAGTCATGGTGCCTGCAATCTGTTGGGGATAAACGGAAGGGCGTGCTGCGCGTTACGGTCTGTTGTCACGCCGTGTGCGCGCGGCCCTTACTTGTAAGAGCCTCCCCACCGGCAATTCGTCACGAAACCCGTCGGCTTTCGGTGCGGATGTCCAGGCTCGGGTGGGTGCGCGATGGCCTCCGCGGGCCGAGCGCGCGTCAGGCGCCGCTGCGCGCGCGGCGCGCCACCCGCGCAGCGGCGCCCAGCACGCGCTCGCCCGAACCGGGCGAACGCGTCGTGTTCCTCCGGCGCGGCGTTCACAACCTCGACGCACCAGTGGATGACCCGCCGGACGTTCAGAGTGACGGCATCCGGCCCTAGAGTGAGCGGATGCGGGACCTCGACTGGCACGGCTACCTGAACGCGCGCGACCTCGGCGGTCTGCCCACCGAGCAGTCACCGACCGGGTCGACGCTCTTCGGGCGGGTGGCCAGGGGGCCGCGCCGGGAGCTGATCACCGCCGCAGGCTGGGCGGACGCGCAGCGGTGGGGACTGTCGACCGTGGTGGATCTGCGATGTGCGCACGAGATCGGCACCCGGGACGGCGACCCGGCTGCGGCTGACCTGTCGCAGGTCACGGTCATCCACGCACCGACCGAAGATCAGGACAACCCCGAGTTTCGGGAGGTCTGCTTTCCGCTACTCGATTCCCCGGCCTACTGGCAGCACAACTTCCGCATCCTGCCGGTGCTTGTGCGAGACGCCCTGCAGGCGATCGCGTCTGCTCCCACGGCGGTGCTCCTGCACTGCAGCGCCGGGCGAGACCGCACGGGCATGCTGACGGCGCTGCTGCTGGGAAACTCCGGCGTCACCCCGGCCGCGGTCGCGGATGACTACGCCCAGTCGGTACGGGTGATGGCTGGCGCCGCCGCGCACCTGCCGACCGCGGACCGTCAGCAGGCCTGGGACGCAGCGAAGGTTGAGGGCTGGATCGTCGAGACCGCGCCGATCGTCGAGGATGTCGCCGCGCACAGCTCCGAGGTGTTCGATCAGATCGCCCTGCCCGCGCACGACCGGGCGCGCTTGCGAGAGCTGCTCACCTCAATCTGACAGCCGGCCGTCACTTACGCCGCCCGCGCCGCCCTGTTCGCGCGTCTGGTGGCCACGAGCACCAGCACCACGACGGTTGCGTAGCCGGCACCACCGCTCACCAGCGCCGGCGTCATGCCCCACGTCGGCCAGAGCATCGCCGCCAGCAGAATCGTGAGCACCCCGAGAGCCGCCGCCACGATTCCGGCAGCCGTCAGCAGCGGTGCGGCCGCCGCGTGCCCGGCCGTCCACGCCGCCGCCGACGCCCGCGTGTGCCTCGAGCGGATGCCCGTGGATTCGTTACGCGGCAACGACCCGTTGGCCCCGGCCCGGCCGACCCAGGGGAGCAGCCCGGCCAGCACGAACAGCCCGAACGCGAGGGAGATGCCACCGACCCACTCCATCAGCGGTTCTCCGCCCCGGCGACGTCGAGGTGCGCGCAAGCCTGGGTGGCTTGCACCGGCTCGGCAGGAGTGCCGGACTCGACGACGGTCATCGAGAGCGGCGCGAGGCGGTTGCGGTGGTCATGGCGTGTCGCGTTTCTCTGTGGTTGCGGAGCGCGCAGGGGCGCGGCTGCGAAGTAACGGGTTCGGCCAGCCTAACGAAGCCTGCCCGGCTGCACGAAGCGCTGCCCGGCCGCCCTCACCTCGAAGCGGATGCCTCCGCCTGCGCCCCGCCGTCGAGCTCGCGCGCCAGCCGCAACGCCAGCGCGGTGCGGTCGCGGGCAGCGAGTTTGCGCAGCAGCACCGAGACGGTGTTCTTCACCGTGCCATGAGCAAGCTGCAGTTCCTCGGCGATCGCGGCGTTGGGCATCCCGAGGGCGACGAGTTGCGCGACGGCACGCTCCGCCGACGACAACTGCGGCAACGCCGCGTCGCTCGCCGGCAGCTGCACCGCCGCTCGAGCCACCCGCGGATCGATCACCAGCCCGCCGGCCACCACCTGCCGGATCGCCTGGACGAGCACGTCGGTGGAGACGTCTTTAAGCAGGAACCCGGCGGCCCCCGCGCTGAGCATCGACCGCACGAGCAGGGCGTCGTCGAAGGTTGTCAGCACCAGAACGGGCAGGCCCGGGTGGTCGGTGCCACAGCGGGAGACCAGGCCGAGACCGTCGAGCACCGGCATCCGGGCATCCGCTAACACGACGTCGGGCGAGGTGGCGGGGATCATCGCGAGGGCGTGCCGGCCGTTCTCGGCCTCGCCGACGACGTCGATGTCGGCTTCCGTCTCCAGCAGCATGCGCAGGCCTCGACGGAGCAGCTCCTGATCGTCGACGACCAGCACCCGAATGCGACTCATGCCGGCACCAGCAGCTCGGCGTCGGAAGGCAGCATCATCCGCAGCCGGAACCCCTGTGCGGTCGGGTGGGCCTCGAGGGTCCCGCGCAGGGTTTCCGCACGGGCGCGCAGCGAGCGCAGGCCGAAACCGACGGCGGCGTCCGCGGCGGGCCGGGCGCCGTAGTCCTCAATGCTGGCCTCGACCCCACCGGGGTGGGCGTGCACACGCAGGTTCACCCGGCTGGCATCGGCGTGCCGCACCACGTTGGTCAGGCCCTCCTGGGCGAACCGCACCAGTAGAAGGGAGTGCTCGTGGGACAGTTCGCGGTCGCCATCGATGGTGACTCGGATGTCCAGCCCGGAGGAACGGAACGCCTCCGCGATCGCGGTGAACACGTCGGTGCCGCCAATGGCGCCCAGCTCAACCGGATGCATCGCCCTTACCACCCCACGCATGCTGTCGAGGGCGGCGCTCACGGTGTCGCGGGCCCGGGAGACCTCGGACCACGCCCGGTCGGGATCGCGCTCACGCATCCGCTCGGCGTATTCGAGCGACAGCCCCACCGCGGTGAGCCGGTGGCCGAGACCGTCGTGCAGTTCGCGGGCGGTACGTTCGCGTTCCTGCGCCAGCACGAGGTCGTGTTCGGTGCCGAGCCGGCGCTCCAACTCCTCGTTTGCCCGCGCCAGATGCGCCAGGTTCAGCTCCCGTTCCACGCTGAGGCGTTCGCGGTCCCGTTCGACGCGCTCGCCGTCGTGCAACACCAGGGCGAAGGCTGTGCCGAAACCGGCGAGTACGGCGGTCGCCACTGTCTCGACAACGATCCGCTCCTCGGAGCTGCCGATCAGGGTGTGCAGCATGGCGACGTTGACGCAGAGAGCCAAGGTGTAACCGATCGCCGCGAGGGCGCCGAAGGTGCGCGCCAGCACCAGACACGCCACCCACGCGATACCGAACGCGAGCGGGCCGTCGCTGAGCACGAGACACCCGACCGCGGCGAGGGCGAACAAAATTGCGGCGACCCGTTCGAGGCGGGGCACTTGGCGCCAGACCGTCCAGAGGACGATGGAGACGAGGATGACGCCGAACAACCCCCAGGAAAACACCGGTGGGCGCAGGTCGAAGGTGTACAGCAAGACCAGCGACGGTCCGGTGAGCCCGACCGCGGCGGTCCAATCGAGCAGCCGGGTGCGACGACGCGAGAGTGGATGCATGCTCCCAGAGTAGGGACCGATCGGCTGGGGCGAACGTGACTCGGGTCACGGTTGCGGCGTTGGACCCGTGACCGTCGTCACGCCCACCAGTGACCACGGCCGGGAGCCCGCTTGGGCGGGGCGCCGTAGCGTGCCGAACATGGACACTCTCGAGACTCCCAGCACCCCGCAAACGCCGACCGTGCAGCCCCGGCTGGGGCTGGGCCCGGTCGGCATACTGCTGCGCTGCCTGGTCGCCATCGCGATCCTGTTCGGCGCGAACTTCCTGATCGCCGGGCTGGCCACGGTGCTGTCCCTGATCCCGGCGCTCGCCGAGGTGATGGCGCAAGAGACGCTCGCCTCGCTCACCCTGTTCGTGCTCCTGCAGGCGAGCATGCTCGGCGCCGTGCTGCTCCTGGTCTGGGCGTGGATGCGTGTCGTCGAGCGCCGCAGCATCCGCTTCGCCGGTTGGCGGTGGACGAGGGGATCGGCCGGATGGCTGCTGCTCGCCATCGTGATCGCAGGGACGCTCGTCTTCGTGGTGGTCGCGGTGCTGCCGGCGACTGGGCCGCTGGCGTCCGACGAAGACCTCATCGGGACGGCGTCCGTGGCGTTCAGCCTGGTGGCACTGGTGTCGCAGGCGTTTCTGTTGCAGGCCATCCCCGAAGAACTCCTGTTTCGCGGCTGGCTGTTGTCGACGCTGCGCAGCCGGCCGTGGCTGGCGATCACGGTGACGACGCTGTCGTTCACCATCATTCACCTGGCCTCCAACGGCGGGCAGGAATCCGCGGTGGAACGGCTGCTCTACCTGGCGCTCCCGTTCGGGTTCTCGCTGCTGGCCGTGGGCCTGTTGCTCTGGACGGGGTCGCTCTGGGCCGCGGTGGGCGTGCACGGCGGGTTCCACCTGGGCAACGCGGCCGCGATGGTGTTCCTCCCCGAGGTGGATGCCGCCCTGTCGTGGGTCGTGATCGGTGCGGTGCACGCCGCCGTGGGTCTGGCGCTCATCGTGACCGCCCTCCGGCGCGGTCGCGGCAGCACCACGCCCACCGCAACCGGGCGTCACCCCGCCCTGTCGCCGGCAGCTGGTAGCGTCGCGCCATGACCGCACACCAGATCACCCTCGGCGCCGTCAACCTCGAGGCCGACGATCCCACCGCGCTCGCCGGATTCTGGGCATCGGTCACCGGAGCCGCACCCGCACCCGGCGGCGAGAGCGTCTACCTGCCGCAGGCCTCCCCGGTCGGATTCGCGATGTTCTTCCAGCCGCGCACCGCCCCGCGGCCGGAACACCAGGCCTCGCACCTCGACCTCACCGTGCCGTGGGGGTCGCGGCAGGCCGAGGTCGACCGCCTGGTCGGGCTGGGCGCCAGCTACCGGTGGGACGTTCTCGAGGAATACCCGCACGTGCAGTGGACCACCCTGGCCGACCCGGAAGGCAACCTGTTCTGCGTCGCGGAGCATCCGCCGGCCGCCGCCTAGGCCGTGCCCGATCTGAAGGAGACCCGATGACCGACTTTCCGCAGCAGCTCGACCACACCTTCACGACCACGATCGGGGTCGAGGTGAAGGGCGACCTCTGGGAATGCGTCGAGATGCCCGGCTCGGCCGAATTCTTCGACACCAAGCGATCGGTGCGAGTGGATGCCACGGTCGACGACGTCGACATGGACAACGTCGGCATGATGGTCACCGGGCGTGGCGGCCACATGATCTCGCTGAACGCGGGCATCCGCAAACGGCTCGGCAAGGGCCTGGGCGACGAGGTGACGGTGCGGCTGCGGCGACGGCTGCGCTGAGCGGGCACGAAGCCGGCGTGACTCGCGGCGGCTGACACAGCGAGCAGTGGGTCCGGCCGAAAAGTTGCTTGCAATTGTGGAAAGTCACTCATAGACTTTCTGTTATGGAAAACGACATTGCATCGGGCGACCCGAACGAGTCGCGAGCCGCCGCCGAGATCCTGGGCAAGCTGCAGTCAGATCGTGAGCAGCTGGCGCAGCGCACCCGAGCGCCCGGCTGGCTCGCACCCGGCTTCGGCGTGCTCGCCGGCCTCTATGTTCTCATTCCCGCGCTGCCCGGCAACCGGCCCGAGACGGGCTTCGTGACGACAGCTCTCGTCGTCGGCATCATCATGGTCTACGCCAGCCGCCGGATCACCGGCATCAAGTTCGCCCGGTTCGGCGCCCAGGCCTGGTTCGCTCTCGCCGGCGCAGTGATCGGCACGCTCATTTTCTACAGCGTCGCGTTGGGCCTGGTCGCCTCGGGTCTGAACTGGTGGGTTGTGGCCCCGGCGGCAGCCACCTTCGGCCTGGTGCTGTGGCTCACCCGTGTCATCTTCTCCTCGATGCGGAAGACCCTCGACCGTGACCGATGAGGGCGTCTTCAACGAGACCATCCACTCACCCTTCCGACTGAGGATCTGCGGGCTGCTGCGCTCCGTCGATGAGCTGGATTTCGCGGTGCTCCGCGACACGCTCGGGGTCAGTGACGCGACGCTGTCCAAGAACCTGAAGTCGTTGAGTGAGGCGGGGTACGTTTCGGTGCAGAAGCTCGCGTCCGACAAGCGGGGCGATTCCCGCCGCATCACCTGGCTGCGCCTCACGAGCGCCGGTCGGCAGGCGTTCGACAGTCACATTCGGGCGGTACGGGCGATCGCCGCTGGCTACGGCCAAGACGTGCCCGGCTGACTCGGTAGCACCGGCACCCGTGTATGGCACCCTCTACCCTGGAAGTCATGACACGAGAGTTGACCGACCGGGAGCGCGCGGTTCTGACGCTGATGATCGACTCGGCCGGAGCCTTCGCGGATGACCCGGAACCGACGGACGAGGCCCGCCGGCGCTGGCGTGCCCAGCTGGCCAGAGTGCGGGCCGGCGCGGCCTGCGGCTGCGGCACCTGCCCCTCGATCGAACTCGAGAATGAACACGGCCACACGCCTGCCGGCGGGCGACGGATGGTGCTGAGCGCCTCGCATCCACACGCTTCGCTGCTGCTCTTCATCGACGGCGATCGGCTGAGCTACCTCGAACTGGCGCCGCACGACGAGCGGCCGTTCCCGGTGTTCCCACCGGCGACCGATGTGACCGTGTAGGTGCCGTTGTTCGGCGAGTGGTTGCTTTACCGGTAGTTAACTGAAATGCTTAACCGCATGGAAAGTAATTGGAGCGATTCGGCCACCTCGGCCACCGCGCGCGCCTCGCTCGATGCTCTGGCTGTTGATCGGCACAGACTGGCTCGTCGAGCCGTTGCTCCGGGCTGGTACTACCCGATACTTGCGCTGGTCACAGCCTGGTTCGTCGCCGCTCCCGGTATCGGGAATGTGTTCTGGATGTTTGCCAGCTTCTCCGGCGCCAGCCTGCTGCTGGTCCTGCTTGAGCGGGCGTACAAACGCGAAACCGGGCTGTCTACCAACCGGGTGCCGGGGCCGCGGTCGTGGCTCGTGCTCATCGGTATGGGTGTCGTTGTGCTGACCATGATTTTCGTCACGGGGTTACTCACCCTCACCGGGCACCAGTCGTGGATCGCGGCCACCGCGGCGGTCGGGTTCTTGACGATGTACCCGGGCGGTCTGCTCTACGACCGGGTGTACGGCGCGGAGCTGCAACGTGGCCTCTAAGGCGCGCTTCGACGAGTCCATTCATGCGCCCACCCGATTGCGGCTCTGCGCCATGCTGCGACCGGTCGATTCCGCTGAGTTCTCCGCGCTGACGTCCACTCTGGGGGTGAGCGAAGCCAACCTCTCCAAGACCATCCGTAATCTGGTGGAACTGGGCTACCTCAGCACGTCGAAACACTCCTCACCCGACCGGAATGATCTACGCCGCCGCACGACCGTCTCGCTCACGAGCCAGGGTCGCACCGCGTTCGACTGGCACCTCGCCGCCCTGCAGGAGATAGCCGCGTCGGCGCAGATCGCCCCGGTTCCCGAGGCCTGAATCCCCACGAAAACTGGCTCTGATCGGGGTCGCTGGTAGCCCTTCGATGCGACGGATCACGCGGCTGCCCCGTAGGATTGCTCATGTCGTGCGGTGGCACCCGCGAGCCGGCAGCCCCAAACGCCGCGCCAAAATGCCACGTTCTATCTCTGATGCACTCGCCTCATGCGAGCACAATTCCCGCTGGACCAGCGCGGTGAATTTCATCATGTGAGATCTTCAGCGGGCCGTTCCCTGGCATCCGCTTTATCAATTACCGCCGTTCATTTCGGTCTACAACAGGTAAGGAACTCGTGGCGGATTTCATCTACGAAAGGCTCGGCCAGATAGTTTTTGCCTCCTGGCAGCATCTCAGCCTGGTTGTGCAGTGTCTGGTCTTGGCAACCGGTTTTTCCCTCATCATCGGCGCGTTGGTGTACCGCCGAAAGTCGCTGGTCTCCGCAGCGAACTCGGTTTCAGCCATCGGACTCACGGTCCCGTCGTTCGCGCTCATCGGCATCCTCGTGGTGCCGTTTGGCTTCGGGGTAACCCAGGCCGTGATCGTCACCACGTTCTACGCGGCTTTGCCGATTCTGCGCAACACCGTCGTGGGGCTTTCCGGCATTTCGCCGGCCGTCATCGAATCCGCCCGGGGCATTGGCATGTCGCGCCTGGCCACGCTGCTGCAGGTGGAACTGCCGCTGGCCTGGCCGGTCATCCTCACCGGCATTCGGGTGTCGGCTCAGATGGTGATGGGCATTGCCGCTATCACTGCGTATGCACTCGGCCCGGGCCTAGGCGGTTTCATCTTTTCGGGCCTGTCGCGGCTGGGCGGGGCGAACTCCTTCGAATCCGTTGTCACCGGCGTCGTCGGAATCATCCTGCTCGCCCTTCTGCTCGATCTCCTTCTCGTCGGCCTCGGCCGGCTGACTATTTCGCGAGGTATCCGTGTTTGAAACAACCCACAACTCCCCGACTCCGCACGCCGGCGTCGTCACCGGCGCGTCAATCCTGCTCGACGGCGTCACCAAGCAGTACCCCGGCCAGAAAAAGCCCGCCGTCGACGGCCTTACTCTCGAGATCCCAGCCGGCAAAACCGTCATGTTCGTCGGACCGTCGGGCTGCGGCAAGACCACCACGCTCAAAATGATCAACCGGCTCATCGAGCCCAGCGACGGCAGAATCGTCATCAACGGTGACGACGTCACCAAGATGGATGGCGACAAGCTGCGCCGCAACATCGGTTACGTCATCCAGGCGGGCGGTCTGTTCCCGCACAAGACCGTGGCCGCGAACATCGGCATCGTGCCCAAGATGCTCGGCTGGGACGCCCAGCGCATCGCGGCCCGGGTGGACGAGCTGCTTGAGCTGGTCTCCCTGGACCCCGCGATCTACCGGAACCGGTTCCCGAAGGAACTTTCCGGCGGTCAGCAGCAGCGCGTCGGCGTGGCCAGAGCCCTCGCGGCCGATCCGCCCGTGCTGCTCATGGACGAGCCGTTCGGTGCCGTCGACCCGATCACCCGGCAGCGGCTGCAGGACGAGCTGCTGCACATTCAGGCCGAACTGCAGAAGACCATCGTCTGCGTCACGCACGACTTCGACGAGGCCGTGAAGCTGGGCGATTGGATAGCGATCTTCAACGAGGGCGCGCAGCTGGTGCAGTACGACACCCCCGAGCGCATCCTCGCCAACCCGGCCAACGAGTTCGTGGAGAACTTCATCGGCGCCGGCGCCGGCCTCAAGCAGCTCACGCTCACCCGCGTCGCCGACGTGCCGCTGACCGAAGCCACGGTCGCCCGACCCGGCGACGCCGCGACATCCGTTCTCGCCCGCCTCGACGCGGCCGGGCACCAGCACGCCGTCGTGATCGACGAGCGTGAACGCCCGATCCAGCGGCTCTCGCGCCGGCACCTGGCCCGGCTCACCACGGTTACCGCCATTCCCGACCCGAAGCTGCCCGTCGTGAGTAGCCGTGCCACCCTCAACGACGCGCTCGACACCATGCTGGTATCCAGCGCCGGCGAAGCCCTCGTCACCGGTCGCCGCGAGGTTTTTCAGGGCGTCATCGACGTGACCACGATCATGGCGGCCATCACCGCGGCCCACGAGGCGGCGGCCGCGGACTCCACGGACGCCCCGGTCGGTATCAACACCACCAGCATTCCGCTGCAGAGCCCCGGGGCATCCGTCGCCGGACCCGTGACAGCGTGACGCCGGCCGTATCCGGGGACACCCGAGCGCCCGCGTCCGCGCCGGAGGCACAGTCGGAATCGTCCGGCATCGACGGTGCCGCACCCGTCGCAGACTCGATCGAGGCCGCCACCGGCTGGCGCTCCTGGCGGGCCCTGGGCATCCAGTTGGGCGTCATTATCGCCGTGCTGGCCGCCCTCCTCGTGTGGCTCTGGGTCGCCCCGCTGTCGTCGACCGAGCTCACCACACTGGCCCCGGCCGCGCTGTGGGCGTACACGTTGGAGCACCTGCAGCTGACCCTGCTGGCCGCCCTGCTGGTGCTGGTGATTGCTGTGCCGCTGGGCATTGTGCTCACCCGCCCGCGGTTTCGGGCGCTCAACGGCCCGGTGCTGGTGATCGCCAACATCGGCCAGGCCGCACCATCCATTGGGCTGCTGGTCCTGTTGGCGTTCTGGATCGGCTTCGGTTTCGGCTCGGCCGTGCTGGCCCTGGTGCTTTACGGGGTGCTGCCGGTGCTGCGAAACACCATGGTGGGTCTGCAACACGTCGACCAACGCCTCGTCGAAGCCGGCCGTGGCATGGGCATGACCGCCACCGCGGTGCTCTTCAAAGTGGAACTGCCGTTGGCGGTGCCGATCATGCTCGCGGGCATTCGCACCGCGCTCGTGCTGCTGGTGGGCACGGCGGCCCTGGCTGCTTTCATCAACGGCGGCGGCCTGGGCATCCTCATCACCACTGGCGTGCAGCTGAACCTGCCTAGGGTGCTTGCCACCGGTTCGATCCTCGTTGCCCTGCTCGCGTTGCTCTTCGACTGGCTCGGCCGCGTCGTTGAGCACGTCTCCCGACCGAAGGGCCTGTAAATGAGTACTCGCACCCGCCTCATCACCACCGGCGTGCTCGCCTCGGCGCTCACCCTGTCCGGCTGCGGCCTGGCACCGGCCACCTCGTACATTCCGGCCGCCGGCCCGGGCTCCATCAAGGCCGTGCCGGGCGCCGAGGGCGTCGAGTTCACCGTCACCGGCCGCAACAACACCGAGGGCCTCATCCTCGGCAAGATGGGGGTGCTCGCCGCGGATGCCGCGGGCTTCGCCGTCGACGACCTCACCAATGTGCCGGGCAGCCAGCCCACTCGGTCGCTGATGCTCTCCGGCCAGTCCGACCTGGTGTGGGAGTACACCGGAACGGCCTGGCTGAGCTTCATGGGTCACGCCGAGGGCATCCCCGATCAAGACGCGCAGTGGCAGGCGGTGCATGACGAAGACCTCGGCAACGGACTCACCTGGGGCACCAAGGCGCCGCTGAACAACACCTACGCCATCGCGGTCACCGACGAGACGGCCGCGGAGTTCGGGCTCAGTACGCTGTCGGACATTGCCAAGATCGCCGTCGACGACCGCACCTTTTGCGTGGAACCAGAGTTCAATTCCCGCCCCGACGGGTTCGCGCCGATGCTCGCGCACTACGGTCTCGACCGTGGCACCCCAGAGGGCATTCCCGAGCGCAACATCGGACTGTACGACGTGGGCGCCATCTACGCCGCCACCGATACCGGCGAGTGCACGTTCGGTGAGGTCTTCGCCACTGACGGCCGCATCGACGCCCTCGGGCTCACGGTGCTCGAAGACGACCTGCAGTTCTTCCCGGCCTACAACGTGGCCCCGGTGTTCCACTCCGAGATCCTCGCCGAGTTTCCCGAGCTCGAGGGCATGTTCGAGGAGCTCTCACCGCTGCTGACCGACGAGGTCATGCGTGCGCTCAATCTCCAAGTGGATGTCGACGGTCGCGACCCCGCCGACGTCGCCTTCGACTGGATGGTGGAGAAGGGCTTCATTACCGACGGCGGCTCGGGGCTCTAGCCGCGCTCGCGTCAACCCTCGGCTGCGGGTCGGTCTCCGGCCGCAGGCTGCCGCTCCATCTGCCGCCACGAGCCCCCGGTGAGCGGACTCAGGGTGACCAGCGAGTAGATCACCGCAATCGCCCCGAACGCGGCCGCCAGCCCCACGGTGTCGGCCGCGATCCCGCCGAGCAGCGCCCCGAACGGCACCCCGGCCCAGGCGCCCGCGTTGATCAGCCCGAACACTCGACCGCGCATGTGCTCGGGAATCCGCTCCAGCTGCACCGTGCCCAGGATCGGGTTGATCGCCCCGGCCGCCAGCCCGGAGAGCGCTGTCGCCGCCACCAGTACCGGCAGCGGCGCGCCGAGCGCGAACGCCGCACTGGACGGGCCCCCGGCCAGCGCGAAGCAGATCGCGAACGTCACCCGGCGGGGCACCCGGTGCGCGACGAAGCCGAACGCCACGTTGCCGACCAGCGCGCATCCACCCATGGTCGCGACCAGCAGGCCCAGCGCGGCCGCCCCGCCCAACCGGTCGTTGGCGTACAGCGGCATCAGGGTGGAGCCGCGGGCGGCGTCGAGCAGGTTCGTGATCAGCACGAGACCCACGATCAGCCGCATCAGCGGGTCACGCACGACGAAGCGCAGGCCCTCGGCCAGGTCGGCCCAGTACGAGCTGCGGGGCGCGTCGGACCGGTCGGGCAGCGCGGCCGGCCGCGTCGGCGCTGCCACGAAGGCCCAGGTGAGCAGGGCCGAGACCGCGAAGGTGCCGGCGTTCACGAACAGGGCCGCGATCGGCCCGACCAGGGCCACCAACAACCCGGCAATGGATGCCCCGATCAGCTTCGCAAACCGCTCCGACCCGTCGAGCAGACCCACACTCTGCTCGAGGCGCACGCCCGCCCGTTCGGTGAGGCCCGGCAGCATCACCCGGCGGGCGGTCTGACCGGGGGTGTCTAGCAGCCCGCCCGCGAACACCAGCGCCAGCAGCGCCCAGAACGGCAGGCCCACCGTGAGCGCGAGCACCGGGATGGCCAACACGGCCAGCCCGCTGACCAGGTCCGCGACGATGGCCGCGCGCCGGTGGCCCACCCGGTCCACCACCACGCCGCCGAAGGCACCGCCGAGCACGATCGGAGCGGTGGCGAAGAACGCGGCCACGCCCACTTCCACGCCGGTGCCGCCCAGGCCGAGCACGTAGAACGGCACGGCGAACGCGGTGACCACATTGCCGGTTTGCGAGATGGCGTGCGCGGCCAACAGGGCCGAGAGTGAGCCGGCGGCGCGTCGGTCGCGCGGCGGAGCATCCGCTCGGCGACGGGGTCGGCCCCGAGGGGCGGGCTTGGTCATGAGGGGCGAATCAGGGCCGGCGGTAGGCCTGGTAGACGACGATGACCGGCTCGGCGCCGTCGTCGGTGGCCGGGTCGTGCGCAGCACTGGTGTCGAGCCACCGGTTCACCAGGCCCTCGAGCTCGGCACGCATGGCGGTCAGCTCGGTGCTGGTCAGGCGCAGGCTGCGGTCGCCGCTGGCTCCGGCGGCCACCCACTCGCGGGGGAGGGAAGGCGTCGCGTCGATGTAGTCGGTGTACCGGGCGGCGTAGACCTGGGCGATCGACTTCTGCAGCGCGGCCGACGCGGCCAGCTTGTCGGGGTCGTCGAGCAGCTCGGCGGGCTCCCAACTGGTGAGCGCGGTGGTGGCCTGCCACCAGCGTTCGCGCTGATCGGTGCTCTGCGCCTCGGCGGGTTCGATCAGGTCGATCGAGGCGAGTTTGCCCAGGTGGTAGCTGATGGTGCCGGGCGCCTCGTCGACGATGTCGCCGAGCTGGGCGGCGGTCTGCGGGCCGCGCTCGCGCAGCAGCCCGAGCAGGCGCAGCCGAGTGGGATGCGCGAGCACCCGCATCGAGGCGGCCGAGGTGAGGGTGCTGCGCGGGGCAACCGGAGGGGTCATACGCCGACCCTACAAGCACAACAATCATTGCGCAACACTTCTTGTGCACATGGGTGGCCCACTTTTGCTAGTGGATGAGGGTCCCGCACTAGCCATAGTGGGCCAGTCATCGTCGGGTCGGGTCGGGGCGGGTCGAAAGACGCAGGGTTGCGGTCGAGCGCGGGCAGCCGCCTCTACCGTCCCGCCACCCGCGGCAGCCGCGCCTACCGCCCCGCCAACCGGGGGCGCCGGGCCGCAACCTCCGCGCCGGAGAGCGCCGACATGCGCCAGGCCTCGATCGTCGGCACCACCAGCAGCAGGGCCAGCACCGCGAACGCCCAGCGGTACCCGAGCTCGGTCGCACCCGGGTCCACGGCCGAAGCGCCCGCCGTGGTCGCTCGCACGATCAACGCGGCCACCGCGATGCCCAGCCCCACCGCCAGCTGCTGCATGGTCGACGCGAGCGTGTTCGCCCCCGACGTGAGCGCGGTGGGCACATCGGCGAACTGCACCGAGTTGTAGCCGCTGAAGCCGATCGACCGGAACACCCCGCTGGCGAAGAGCAGCGCCACGATCACACTCAACGGCGTGGCCGAGTCGACGAACGCGCACAGCACGAACACCACCGCGCCGCACAGGTTGGCGCCGAGAATCACCCGGCGAAAGCCGAACCGGCGAATCAGCGGACTCGTGGCCGGTTTGATCGCCACGTTGCCCGCGAACACCGCCATCACCAGAAGCCCGGCCTGCGACGCGCTCCAGCCGAAGCCGGTCTGAAACAGAAGCACGAACAGAAACGGCGCCGCACCGATCAGCAACCGGTACACCCCGCCGCCCACATTGCCGACTCGAAAGGTGGGGATGGTCAACGCGGTCAGATCGAGCAGTGGATGCGCTGCCCGCCGCAACCGCAGCACCGCCCCGGCTCCGACGACGGCCGCGCCGACGAGCAACCCGCCGGTCAGCCACCAGCCGGTGTGTGCACCGCCGATCAATTCCATCCCGAGGATCAGCGCCGACAGCGCCACTCCCACCAGGGCGAACCCGGCCCAGTCCAGCCGGTGCCGGTGAATCGGGTCGATCGCCGGGATCAGCCGCAGCGCGGCAATGAACGCGACCACGCCGATCGGAATGTTCACCAGAAAGATCCACTGCCAGCCGACGGTGTCGGCCAGCACCCCGCCGAGCACGGGCGCGAGCACCGGCGCCAGCAGGGCCGGCCAGGTGAGGTACGCCATGGCATCCAACAGGTCACGCTTCTCGACCGCGCGCAGCACCGCGAGCCGGCCGACCGGCACCATCATGGCACCGCCGATGCCCTGCAACACCCGCATGGCAACCAGCATCGGCAGCGAGGTGCTCAGGGCACAGAGAGCGGATGCCACGGTGAAGATCACGATCGCCGGCGCAAAGATGCGCCGGGTGCCGAACCGGTCGGCCAGCCATCCGCTCACCGGGATGCCGATCGCCAGGGTGAGCAGGTAGGCGGTCATCGCGATGTTGATGTCGACCGGGTTGACGCCGAGGTCGGCGGCCATGGCCGGAGCGGCGGTCTGGATGATCGTGCCGTCGAGGTTCTCCATGAAGAACGTGCCGGCCACCAGAAGGGCGAGGGGCCGGTTGAGCGTCGCCGATCGGGTCATGGGTCTCATTCTCTCCCGGCGGTGCCCGGCGCCCGCGCACGGTGACGCCCCGCGTCGTCGCCCGGTGCGGCGGAAGCCGTTCACCGGCGCGGACTACGATGCGGCGAGAAGCGACATCGAACACCACGACATAGCCAGAACGGAACCACCCCATGACCAGCGGCGCCCACCTCGCCCGCCGGCTCGGCACGACCGACGCCGTCGTCATCGGCCTGGGCTCCATGGTCGGTGCGGGCATCTTCGCCGTCTTCGCGCCGGCGGCCGCCGCGGCCGGCCCCTGGCTGCTGGTCGGTTTGGCGCTCGCGGCCGTGGTTGCGTTCTGCAACGCCACCTCGTCGGCGCAGCTGGCCGCCCAATATCCCCGCTCCGGCGGCAGCTACCTCTACGGCCGCGAACGGCTCGGCGCCTGGCCGGGCTTTCTCGCCGGCTGGAGTTTCGTCATCGGCAAGACCGCCAGCTGCGCCGCGATGGCGCTGACCTTCGCCGCGTACGCCGCCCCGGCCGGCTGGGAGAAACCGGTGGCCGTGGTCGCCGTGCTCGGCCTCGCCGCGGTGAACTACGTTGGCGTCACCCGCACGGCCGCGCTCACCCGCGTGATCGTCACCGTCGTGCTCACGGTGCTCGCCCTGGTGATCATCGCCGGCCTGGTCGCCCCCGGCAGCCGGGAACCGCTCCTCGGCAGCGGCGCCGCGACCGGCGACTGGTACGGCACCCTCCAGTCGGCCGGCCTGCTGTTCTTCGCCTTCGCCGGCTACGCCCGCATTGCCACCATGGGGGAGGAGGTCAAGGACCCGCGCCGCACCATTCCCCGGGCCATCCTGCTGGCCCTGTCGATCGCCCTCGTGCTCTATCTGGTGATCGCGCTCACCCTGCTCCACACGCTCGGCGCCGACCGGCTCGCGGCCTCCACCGCGCCCCTCACCGACGTGGTCCAGGCCGCGGGCTGGGCCTGGGCCGGCCCGATCGTGACCATCGGCGCCGCCCTCGCCAGTCTCGGCGCCCTGCTCGCCCTCATCGCCGGGGTCGGCCGCACCAGCCTGGCAATGGCCCGCCACCGCGACCTGCCCGCCTGGCTGGCGGCGGTGCATCCGCGTTACGCCGTGCCGCACCACGCCGAGATCGCGCTCGCCGTCATCGTTTCGATCCTGGTCATCACCGTCGACCTGCGCGGCGCGATCGGGTTCTCCTCCTTCGGGGTGCTGCTCTACTACGTCGTCGCCAACGTCGCCGCGTTCACCCAAACCCCACCCGACCGGCGATACCCCCGGCTCGTGCAGATTACCGGCGCCGTGCTGTGCCTTGTGCTGGTCGCGACTCTGCCACCGTCGGCTATCGTGGGCGGGCTGGCCGTGCTCGCCCTCGGCGTCGGCTACCGACTCATCCGGCTCGCCCGACAGCGACGGATGCCGCCGCCCACCTCACCCCGCAAAGGACCCACCCCATGACCGCTAAGCCCACCGTGCTCTTCGTCTGCATCCACAACGCGGGCCGCTCGCAGATGGCCGCCGGCTACCTGAAGGCTCTCTCCCACGGCGCCGTCGAGGTGCGCTCCGGCGGCTCCGAGCCCGGCACCGAGATCAACCCGATCGCCATTCAGGCGATGGCGGAGGAGGGCATCGACATCAGTCAGGGGGTGCCGCAGCTGATGACCACCGAGGCCGTGCAGGCGTCCGATGTCGTCATCACGATGGGTTGCGGCGACGTCTGCCCGATCTTCCCGGGCAAGCGCTACGAAGACTGGGAGCTGGCCGACCCCAAGGGCAAGGGCATCGACGAGGTGCGCCCCATCCGCGACGACATCAAGGCCCGCATCACCGTGCTGCTGGCCGAGCTGCTGCCGACGGGCACTCAGCGGGTCTGATCAGCCGCGTCTCTTGCCAGGCCGGTGCCGCCCCGCCAAGGTTGCACTACCGACCGAAAGGGATGCCATGGGGCACGCGAGCACACCCACCGACCTGGAGTTCATCGAGCGCGGCACCGGCCCGCTGTTCACCATGCTGCATCCCGGCGGCACCGACGCGCGCGCCCTCACTCCCATCATCGAACGGTTCGCCGAGGCGTACCGGGTGCTCGCCCCGGACAGGCGCGGGCACGGCCGAACCGCCGACGCCGACGGCCCGATGACATTCGACGGGATGGCGGACGACACCATCCGCTTTCTGGAGCAGCACACCAGCGGGCCCGCCCCGCTGCTCGGCTACAGCGACGGCGCCGTCGTCGCCCTGCTGGTCGCCCTGCGACGGCCCGACCTGGTGTCGCACCTGG
>Ga0247816_10000554_pt1 | contig 20450 bp, 17 predicted proteins | sample UWRJL209509C1_FD_179930 | JGI IMG/M metagenome (GOLD analysis project Ga0247816, IMG submission 179930) | Plant litter microbial communities from Arlington Agricultural Research Station in Wisconsin, United States - UWRJ-L209-509C-1 | ecosystem: Environmental > Terrestrial > Plant litter >...
TAAAGTTATTGCTAAATCCTCCGGTATGCTTAGGGATAGGATTACCTATTACAGTTCTGTCATTCGCGTCAACCAATCCGTCACCATTCAGGTCCTTATATTTGATATCACCCGGCTTGATCGAGCTTCGGGTTGCCCCGTTGGTGGTTACATCGCTCTTTAGCGTATACACTCCATTAGTATTGTTGAAGTCGCCGTATTGATATACACCGTCCCACTGATAGCCATAAAAGCTGGCTGCAGGTCCGCCTACCGTTGCAATATATAAAGGATTGGTAGAGAATGCCGTTTCCCAAACAATTGGCGTTTGAAGATTATCCTGATTATCATTCAGGGCCAACAATTTATTTCTGTTAAAGCTGATATTAAAGTTAGAATTCCAGCTGAACTTAGCGGTTTTAATGTTGACCGTATTGAGTGTTAGTTCCAGTCCTTTATTTTGGATCTTCCCTATATTGCGGTAAGCTGTAGAGTAACCTGTAGAATAAGGCACGTTGGCATTTAACAACAGATCATGCGTTGTTTTTTGATAAACATCAGCAATAATTGAGATCCTGTTACTGAGGAGGCTCAGGTCATATCCAAAATCCAGTTGAGTTGTAGTTTCCCATTTGAGTTCGCTGTTTGGCAAAGTAACCGGGATCACACCTTTTCCAGGTGTAGCATTGTTAAACGAGTATGAATTGAGTGCTGGCAGGTTTAAAGATGCCAGGTAAGCAAAATCTGTTACCCTGTTGTTTCCGGTAAGACCATAACTTACCCGAAGTTTGGATTGAGAAACGAACCTGAGCGATTTCATAAATGGTTCGTCAGTCATCTTCCAGGCAAAAGCCCCAGAAGGAAAATAGCCCCACTTGTGGCCGTTAGAAAATTTAGAAGAACCGTCCGCCCTGATGGTACCTGTAAGCAGGTATTTGTTTTTGAAAGCATAATTTACCCTGCTTAAAAACGAGGCCAGTGAACTTTGTGATATGGCTGAAATAACTGTTGAAGGAGTGCCTTCATCCAAACCGCTCAGTCCAAGCGATTCATTTGGGACATTTACGGCCTGCGAACCGTAGTTATTAATATTTCTGCCCTGAGCTGTAAATCCCCCTAAAACTTCTAATCTGTGGTCACCATATGTCTTTTTCCAGGTCAGCGTATTTTCATTGAGCCAGTTGTTCGTCTCCTGAAAGAGCACAGAACCGTATGAACCGTTTACGTTGTTTGGCAGTAAAGGAGTACCCTGTACAGTTTGTGAATTAAAAAACTGGTCGGTGCGCAGCATCTGATTAGAAATCCCGCCGGTAATGCGCAGCGTGAGGTCGTTGCTAATCTGGTAATTTGCATACGCATTGGCTATTAAACTCCTGGTTGTTCTCTGCATTAATTCGTTCTGCGTGGAAATAACCGGGTTAACCCTAAAGTCATTGTTTCCATCAATATCCGGGTCTATGAGCGATCCGCTGAGGTCACCGCCAACGTTAATCGGACGGTATCCCCAAACACTGTACAGTAAATAGCTTGATGCTGAGCCGCTGGCTCCCACCTCCGACGCCACACGGCCGAATGTCCTGATATAACTGTAGTTAGTATTGATCCCTACTTTAATTTTTTTATTTAGCGTCTGATCCAGTGCAAGCCTGCCCTGGTAACGTTTAAAACCAGAATTGATGATAATCCCATCCTGGTCATAAACCGATCCCGAAATTGCATATTTTGTTTGGTCCGATCCACCTGAGAGCGACAAAGTATGCATTTGCATTGGCGCAGTTCTAAAGATCTGATCCTGCCAGTCATATCCAACCTCAGATTTGTATGAATCTAAAGTGCGGCCGGTTAAGTATTGCGATTTGGTAGTTGTAGAATCCAGTTCAAACTGAAGTTTTACAAACTCAAATGGACTCATCATTTCCATTTTATTATTTACTTGCTGGATGCCAACAGAAGCGTTGTAGGCAACTACAGCCTTACCTTGTTTTCCCTTTTTTGTTTCGATGATAATTACCCCGTTAGCGCCCCGCGCTCCGTAAATAGCAGTCGCAGAAGCATCCTTTAATACCTCGATAGATGCAATGTCATTTGGGTTGATCGCAGAATTGTTGGGATTTTCAATGGGAAAGCCATCGATCACATACAGTGGAGAATTATCCTGCGTAAGTGAATTGGCCCCTCTGATAACGATATCAACGGCCGCACCAGGTTGCCCCTGTGTAGAAGCTACTTTAACACCGGCCATCCTGCCAGCCAGGGCATCTTCAAAAGATACCACCGGAGCTTTATTGATATCGGCCATGTTCACCTGAGCTACTGCACCGGTTAAATCTGCTTTTTTGACTGTACCATATCCTACAACTACTACTTCATCCAATGGGTTCTGACTGGGTTCCAAATAAACGTGCATTTCAGATTTGTCAGTAACTGGCACTTCTTTCGTAGCGTAGCCAATGTAAGCGAATATCAGTACGGGGTTTGGTGTAAAAATGTTCATCGAAAAGCTGCCCTTAATGTCGGTTATTACCGCATTGGTCGCCCCTTTTAGTTTAACTGTTACACCAATCATAGGCAGATTGTCACGATCGGTAACAATACCTTTAATGGTCATTTGATTACCCTGGGAAATATTAGGTTTAATCCTGTCAATGAGCATTGGTTGTCTCACCGATACCACTACCAGTTTATCCTCAATAGAATATTCAAGGGGCTGAGTGGCAAAGATTCTGTCCAAAACCGTTTTAAGATCGTCGTTGTGTACATCTAGCGTAACAACACTCGCGTTTTCCAGGGCTTTGCCTGTATAGGCGAAATCATAACCCGTTTGAGTTCTTATCTGCTGAAATACCGTGGTCAGCGGCACTTTGTGAACTGAAAGTGAAATCTTCTGGGCAAGCGTTGCTGCACTCACATGCATCATCCCCAGGATTATCAATAAAGTCGTGAATTTCATGACTAATAAGATTTTAGTTGCATAGCATAGCCCTGCAGATCGGTTGTAAAAATCGTACATTTGAAAGGTTTGGATTTTGTCTGCACCGGAAGTTGTCGAGACCGGTCGGTACAGGCGGTTGATAAATTCATTCGGGTCATCCGGCAGATTTCCGGATGACTTTTTTTGATATAGTGGTTAGTTGTATTGCTCTATCTCGATACCACAACCCTCCTTCCTTCAATTTTAAAATGCACACCCTTAGTTTTTTCAAGCGCCTTTAAGATTCCACTGATCGGCCGCCCTCTGCTAAGCGTTGCATAAAATACTTCATTCGTCACCGGACCTTCCCAAACAACCTCCAGATCATACCAACGTGCCAGTGAGCGCATAACTACTTCAATTCGTTCGCCCTGAAAATCAAAATCATCATTTCTCCAGGCAAGGTAGCGGGCTATATTTACTTTGCTTACCTTGCTGCCGTCAGTTTGTTCACCTGCATTCAGTTTAACCTGGTTGATCTGCACGCTGCCTTCAGCCACAGTGGTCACAGTATGTCCCTCATCCGTATACGCATTGACGTTAAAACTGGTACCTATATCTTCTATAGTCTGTGTGCTGGTCTGCACTTTGAATGGCTTGCGGGCGTTATGTTTCACGTTGAAGTAACCTTCACCAGTCAATTTAACAACGCGTTCCCTGCCAGTAAAAGAGACTGGAAAACTTAAGCTTGACTGTGCATTTAGCCAAACTTCAGTGCCATCAGATAAAACGAGTGGATAAGGCAATCGCTCAGCCCTTGCTGTAGTAAGTGTATTATAAAGGTATTTTCCCTCTGCCTGCTGATGAATATAGGACAGGCCTGAACCGTTTGCAGTAATTGAAGTACCGCCTTGAATGGCCAATCGTCCCTGGAGCCCGGTAGTAAGGACTATTTTTTGTCCGTTGGCTAAAGTTAAAGTTGCCCGGCTCTGGCCTGGTGCAATATCATCATGATATGCCACTGCACCCTGATCAGATTTTGTTATTTTTTTTTGGAAGATGAAATAGGCTCCTGAAGAGAGTACAAGCAGAATAGATGCCGCGGCGGTAACTTTGTAATACAAGGAACGAACCCTTGTCTTCTCTCTTCGTTTTATCTCTGAACTTATATCAATAAATAAATGATTTTTAATAGCACTGGGTTCGCCAAGTTCAGCCGTATCCCAAGTACTCGTGTCATTAAAGGTTGCAAACCATGTATTATACCACTCAACGTCTGCCTGTGAAGCAGTACCATCAGAAATTCTTTTTGCGAGCTGTTCAAATTCTTGTTTGTTCATCTGCTGGAGGCGCTTTTGCTACGCCATATTAACAGATACCGCTTAATGGTCTTTACCCCCAAAGGCATTTCAAATAAATTTACAGTAATTTAATATGGGCTTAAAGCAGGAAACTCCAGAACGACATTTTACCAAGTGCCAGCCTCAGTTTGCGCAGGTTGATGGTCATCTGATTTTCAACAGTTTTTTCAGAAATATCCAGCCTGGCAGCAATTTCTTTATTAGTGAGCAATTCTTCGCGGCTGAGCCGGTAAATCTCGCGGGCTTTATCTGGAAGTGATTGGGTAAAAGCAACGATAATTTGTTGTAACTCGCGAACTTCATAACTTTGATCAGTGCTAAAAACAGGCTGATAGGCTGCTATCGTACGATCATAAAAAGCGGCTTTCACTTTATTATGCCGCACTAATTTAGCAACCTGGTATTTAACTGCAGCACGTAAATAAGATGGCAAAGCATAGATAGAATGTTGTCTGCGGTTTGTCCATAACCACACAAAAATTTCCTGTACAACGTCATGTGCGCCCTCCTGGTCTTTAAGAAGATTGTAGGCAGTTTGATACAGTGTCTGCCAATACCTTTCGTAAATTTCCTTGAATGCACCATGATCTTCATCCCGTAAGAGTTTTGTTAATTCTGCATCTGTCAGCGTATCATAAAAAATCATCGTGAGCGTCTTAAATTGAATATGCGATAATATTTGTTTTATCTGCTAGCACCAGGGGCAAAAAAAATTATCTTTTCTAAGATAACTTAACAGAAAGCGTGTCAATATTGACATCGTGTACGTAACCGAAGATATAAATTAATATATTAGAATCATAATGATAACATTAAAATTTAATTACGCGCCATCGAATTTAGTCCTCGCTACCCTGAAAAGATCCGAACGTCCGATGATCCAGGTCCATAATGGAATAATCTGGTGAGAGGCAGTATTTCATCATTAGTCATAGTTCGGTAAGTTAGCTGGTGATACTAATACTTATGGACAATTGGAAGACACTGAGGAGTGAAAAACTTGTGAAAAAAAAATCAGACATTTGGCTTCCCTGATAAGTTTTTTTTATCAACAACTGATTCAGGTTAATATCAGAGCGTATGGGAAAAGAAAATTTTAAATCTGCAGTAGTGAGTTTTGACTGTGCAGTAAGACTTCGTGCTATAGATGATACAATGGATATCCTGAGTGGAAAATGGAAAATATCCATATTAGCCCGCCTCCAATATACTGAGATGCGGTACTCAGAATTATTAAGAGATTTGAATGGTATCTCTGGTAAAATGCTGAGCAGGGAGTTGCAAGAATTGGAAATCAACGGTTTAGTAACAAGAAAAGTAACTGGGACTAAACCTATCGCCGTAAGTTATGAAATTACAGAATATGGGATGTCTTTTAAAGTTTTGATGGATTGTATGGCAGATTGGGGTGTGCAGCATCGACACCGCATTATTACAGACAAAATATAGCAGCAAAAAAACCTTCAAATTGTAATGGATTTGAAGGTTTTTTTAGTTGATAGATGTTACTTTGCAGCTTGAAGAAGTTCCACCAGCATTCGCTCGTTGTCATATATAAAAGCAAAACGGTCGCCCGAACCATTTGGTACATTGGTCGGCGGTACTGCGATTTCAACCCCTTTTGATTCCAACGCGGCAATAGCAGTATCAACATTATCTACCGCAAACGCAAAGTGATTTATACCCTCGGCTTTAAGTACAGTTCCAACCTCTTGCCTTTCTTTTATAATTGGGCTGGCACCTTCAACCTCGTACAATTCAAGCCTGGCATTTCCCAGCACTAACATGGTTACCTTCGCCCCTGGCAATTCAAAATCATATTGATGTTCAAATCCCAGATACTGCTGATACCAGGCAATACTTGATGCCAGGTCCCGTACCACAACCGCTACGTGATGAAGTTGCAGCGGTTCACCTGACCCACCTAATAAACTTTCTAATTTAGATTCTTTCATTGTTTATGTTCATTTAAAATGCCTGCTAACACGCAAAATTAATTTTCAGCGACAAAGCTATTGTTGTAACACCATAAAAATCATAGTAACACACAGGTAACCAAGTGACAACAGACGACTAAACAAGAAATTACAGGAAAACTTCGCCGAAAGCTTGATAATATGGCTCAGGCTACGCTTACCTTGCCTTACAGCTCAGAGAACTTGAACGCGACGGTATTATTTGCCTCACCTCATTTGCAGGGCCGCCACCGAGGGTAGAATACTCAATAACACATTAGGCAAGAGTTTGGTGCTTTAATTGAGGTTTTAAAAGTACGGATAATAAATGTTGCCTGGGCAGGCCTAAACTTTAATCGGCTTTCCTTAGCCTTTAATTCGTGAATAAATGCTGCTGGTTTGCAGTCATTATCAGTTCCGCAACATTTTTCACATTGAATTTTTGAATAAGGTTTTTTCGATGTGTATCAATTGTAAGCGGGCTTAAAAAAAGTTCCTCTCCAATTTTCTGGCTAGTTTTGCCTTCTGCTAACAGAAAAAGTATCTGCCTTTCCCGTTTTGTTAGACGTGGAATACCCTCTAACTGGCCTTTAGTGGGACGACTAATGATCTCCTTTACCTCATCACTGTAACAAATCTCTCCCTTCACCGCTTCGCTAATGCAATGCCTCAATTCGTCAATTGAACTATTCTTCAGTAAATATCCGCTCGCCCCGTTTTGAATAGTCTGTAAAATAATACTCCTTTCCGCAAGGTTGCTGAGGATGAGAACTATTGTTGAATTGCTTTCCATCTTTATCATTTTACATAGATCCATACCACTGATATCAGGAAGACTGATATCAAGTAAAACAAGGTCAACCTGATTTCTTTTGATATACGAAATGATATCTCCCCCACTTGAAAAACCACCTACCAGTTCAATATCCGGCTCCGGCTGAAGCAAGTTTTTCAATCCTTCTACAACAATTGGATGGTCATCTACAATAGCCGTAAGTAGCTTATTTCTCGTCATATATGTATGTTAACAGGTAAATATCAAATTAAAAAACAACAATCTGTAAAATTCAGCAACAAGTGTCAAAAAATACCTGGAAACCAGTAGAAAAAAACCGACTGATGTTGGTATTTCTTTTCCGGGACCGGCAGGATAGCTTTGAAAGCATAAATATCTGCTATGGAAAACTTAAAATACAGTTTAATAACTAAAACTTTCAAAAAAGCAATATCTCTTGGTTTGGCATTGACCATCCTATTTCTCCCGGGGTGTGCTAAAAAAGAATCAGGAAAAGGGGCTGAACAATCAGATGACTATTATTTCAAAGCCACTCTGGGCGGTAGGAAAATAGTCTACCGCGCAGCAAATTTTCAGGGTGGTGGTAATGATGACAGATGGGAACACATAGTAGTAGGCGGATTTGAAGGACCATGGATCCCTGGTGATCGTATCGGCCCTGACGGATTAAGTTTTGAGATCTGGAGGCTGGGCGGTAACATAGGAACGGGCCTATACAGTACACCTGCAGAAAAAAACATGACAGCCAAATACACTATTCAAACAGAAGGTGGAACAATCATCTACAACACATACTGGGCTGATGACATATTTAACCTCAAAATCGATGCTATCAGCAAACAGGGGATCAGGGGTTCATTTTCCGGAACAGTTAGGAACGAAGATGGAAAAGCTGTAAGTATAACAGAAGGATCATTCAATCTGCCTTATGAAGATCTTATTAATCCGTAACAATTAACAAATAAACAGTAAACTAAAAAACACAACTATGAAAAAAGTGATCATCACCGGTGCAGCAGCAATACTTTTCGGCATCAGTACATCAAACGCGCAAGGCATTTTAGACAAAATTGACAGGACTACAAACAATGTAGACCGGGCTGGCCACACCGCTGACAGGACAAAAAATACTGGAGATAAAATAATGGGGCTGTTCCGCAAGAAAAAGGGCGGGGATGATACTGCTGAAACCAAAACAATGATAAGGATTTCCAGTGCTACACTTGCCGAACTTAAAAGTATCAACGAAAAGGTAGAGAATAGCAAAGGTGTAACCGGTACAAAGTTGAAGTTTAACAACTCAACAAGTTCAATTACGGTTCTGCATTCTGGCTCAACTGATGACCTGTTGAAAACACTTCAAAAAGCAGCTCCATCGGTATTTGCCGAAAAGAACATTGACGGACTGGACGATGGGGAAATATCTCTGAAGATAAAACAATAACTGACATAGAATGATTCAGATCAGAAAGGTGCTTTCCTGCTGATCTGAATCACTCAGTTTTGTTAGTTTAAGAGTTGATCCTACTCAAAGTAGTCCATAACCAAGAAAAAAGGCCCGTTACCAGGCCCTCCCCAATTAATAATAAAAACTGTTAAGGCCGGGATATTACCCGAAAGATCCCTGCAACATTATTGAAACAGATATACAATAGTACCACTAATGTATGAAGTTCCAGAGAATGATTCTGTTTTAACAACCTTGTCGTCAACTAAAATCTCTGATTTTGCTGTGCCGGAAGCAGATTTGCTAAAGCTTATTGCTGCGTTATCCATGTTTGCTACTGTTCTTTTCAGTTTAAGGGAATACGGCAGGGTAACGTTGTCTACGCTTGTACGACCCCCAGTTTCATTTACATACAGGACGTCTGCTGTGCCAAGCCCGGTGGTCGATGTGATCCTGTACTCAATACTGACTTCTTTAGGATAAGTATTGGCTGTTTCCGGTTGGTCATCGTTGTCCTTTGAGCAGGATGTAACCAGCACTAACATCGCCAGACATGGCGCAACGCTGAATTTGAAAAGCTTTCTTCTTGATAGATAATTCATAGATTTTTAAGATTAGTAATGACTACAAAACTATTCTGTAAGCCCGCAAAACGCAATACCATTTTATCCGGTACTTTTTCTACTGGTTTTTAGGTATTTTATATAAATTCATGGTTTTATACCTTAGCGGAATAGTTTTGCATATCGAGTAGTCGTCTGCACGGTTATTTAACGGTAGAATTAATTACTGTAATAAAGTCTAAATGAGCAAAAAATATTTAACAGCACTGTCTGTCTTAGTCCTTAGTGTGTTATGGTGTAAAGCGCAGCTACCGCTAAATCAAAAAGCATATGTAGACAGCTTGACCACCAGTTTAAAACAAAATACATCCGATAGCACAAAAGCAAGAATAAACTTCCTTTTATCACATTACTACGTAAATAACCATGATGAAAAACGGGCAGGATTCTATTTGGACAGAGGAAGAAAAATTGGAAAAAATTATCCCTATGTCCAAGCAATCTCGTATTTTTTTGAATCTGATTTATTTTTAGACAACGATACGGTTAAAAGCAGGCAGACAGCCCTTAAAGGAAACAAGCTCCTTTCCTATTACAACACTAAAGAAGCTTACCTTTTTCGGGCGAAGATGTGGTATAATACCGCCATCCTGGCTCAAAAAAATGACAGTATAAATTCAGTTGTCGATATTATCCTTAATAAGGTAATTCCCCTGGTTAAAAAAGGCGGGGATACATTAATGCTGGCAAAATATTACTCTCAGGCTGCGGTGGTTTTTATGAACAGTAATCAATATCATAAAGCAGAAATTTATTACAATTTGGCCATTCAAACGGCGGAGCATATTCCCAGCAAATCAACAATCCTGGTCAGCACATACATCTTTGCGGCATCAAATTACATCTATTTAATGAAGCTGACCGAGGCAAAATTGATGTTGGATAAATCAAAGGCTATTCTAAAGCTTTATCCTGAATCCAGCAAATGGCCGGATTATTATTATTCAGAAGGAAATTATTTTGAGCAAGCACATCAATATGAGTCGGCATTAAACAGCTATAACAGAGGCATATCAATAGGGCATGCCTTCAAACAAAACTATTTGGTACAGACGCTTTTACTACAAAAATATTCTGCGTTAACTAAATTGCATAATTACAGGAGTGCTACACACCTATTGGACAGTTTGTCAAATGAAAAAGAGTTTATGGCCATTGCGAACAACAGAAAATCTATATACAAAGAACTGGCCAAAAACAACCTCCGCCTTGGAAATGTAAAAAAGGCTTATCACTGGCTGGAACTTCATGGCCAATTAAGTGATAGCCTTAACGAAAGCAGGCTAAATACCGAGATTAATAATCTGGAAGTTAAATTCAGGAATGCAGAAAATAAAAAGCGAATCTCTGACCTGACTGCCGTAAATGATAAAGTAAAATTTGAGGCTAAAAACACACATCTGGTAAATCTGCTGCTAGCTTCCATTAGCTTGCTTCTTACATTTACGGTGGTGGCCGGTTATTTATTTTATCGAAATGATCAGAAATCAAAAGAACTTAACTATCAGCAAGAGTTGAAAAACATTCATCAGAACCATCAGATCAAATTAACGCGGGCAATGCTGCAAGGCCAGGATGAAGAACGCAAAAGGGTGGCAAGGGATCTGCACGATGGACTGGGCGGCATGCTTTCACTGGTGAAAATCAACCTTTCAGGGTTTGCGGGAAAAGCCACCTTAACTCCTGGCAACGACCTTGATGCTGTTATTAACCTACTTGACGAGTCTATTACTGAACTACGAAGTATAGCAAGAAATATGATGCCAGCGTCATTACTTAAACTGGGGCTGGAAGTGTCATTAAAAGATCTTTGTGAATCAATGATGTCAGAAAAATTAAACATTGATTTTCAATGTCTGGCTGTGACAGACAGTATACCAATTGATGAACAAATGACAATATACCGTATCATTCAGGAATTATTAAATAATGTTGTAAAGCATGCTGACGCAAAAAATGTATTATTGCAATGCAGTCAAAACCAGGAAAATTTTATGATAACCATTGAGGATGATGGTAAAGGGTTTAATCCTGATAGCCTTCATAAAAAAAATGGATTAGGGATAAATAATATAAAAACAAGGGTAGCTTATTTAAATGGCAATATAGAAATTCAGTCGTCAGATCATACTAGCGGAACAATTATTCATATAGAAATAAATGTTACTACTAATTCACATCATATTTTAACACCCGCACAGTTGTGAAAAGATTATGAGTGCAATCATAAACGAGTTTTTCGTTTCTGACCAACGATTTCTTATCGTCCATACCAATCCTTTCTTTAGCACGATCAAATCAGGCACCGATAATAGTAATGATGTGACAAAACATGTTTAGCTTATCTAGACGGCAAATTTAAATTTTTTAAAGCTATTTTAAGTTTTCTGGTAACCTCATAATTATACTGCGTTTTTCATTTTGAAAGGCTTTTAAACCTTTACATTATGACATCACTCTCCGAAAATGACACCACTTTTCCAATTAAAAATTAGAATGGCGCGGATCGTGAGAAAGACCTGGCGTCACCAGGGTTTTTGGCACTTCAACACACCAACCGGGCTAAGCGGCAGTATCAGGCGCTGGGCTTACAAATATATTAAAGCAACCACTGCACAGTGGATAGGACTAATATTTGCTGACCGTGTAAACGCTTTAGAAAGCATAGTTGATGATTTTCAGCAGAGAACCATACCTGATCTGTGCAAATTGCACGGCTTTACCTTTTATATTTGGAACGGTCGGTTTAATATAATACATTTGTGCCATGCCCCGCATTAAAGAATTTGATTACGACCAAAAGCTTGAAATAGCCAGAAATCTTTTTTGGGAAAAAGGATATCATGCTACTTCTATGAATGACCTGGTAGATACCCTTAAACTTAATCGCAGCAGTATTTACGATACATACGGCAACAAACACAGTCTTTTCATCAAATGCTTAAACAGTTACATTTTAAAAAAGGAAGAGGAGTATAAAGCAGCGGGTAAAAAAGGGAATTCCCCTCTTCAAGCGGTCAAGTTAATTATCAAAAGCGTGGTCAAAAATATGGTGCTGGAGGCAAAGACTTGTATGTCTATAAAAACAACCTTCGAACTCGGGAAAACTGATGCAGAGACCCAGGGTTTACTAAACCAGCAAGCTAAAAGTTCTGTCACGTTATTTTCCGATTTATTACAACAGGCCAAAGAGCAAGGTGAACTGGCAGAAAATAAAGACCCTGAAATGATTGCCCACTTTATTGTCGCTTCTTTCAGTTCGTTATGGAATGCAGACATCCTCTTTAAAGATAAAAAGCTTACTCAAAAATTGACTGATCATTTAATCAGCACCATTAATACCTAATATTTTTTTGACCCATAAAAGAACGATCGGTTTAAATTAAACGATTAATAATCAATACAATAAATAAAATGACAGGATTAAAAAACAAAGTAGTATTCATTACCGGCGCAAGTCGCGGTATTGGCGCAGCAATAACAAACAGGTTTGCAGCTGAAGGTGCAAATGTGATTTTCACTTATGCTAAATCTATACATCGCGCCAAAGAACAGGAAGAAAATTTAAAAGCTTTCGGTGTTAAAACTATGGCCATTCAGGTAGACAGTGCAGATGCAGTGGCACTGCAAACTGCTATTTCAAACACCATCGATCAGTTTGGTCCCATAGACATCCTCGTCAATAACGCGGGCATCTGTCCATCTGGCGATTTTGCAGATATCACCTTGAGCGACTTTGATGAGATTATGGATATCAATGTAAAAGCCGTTTTCGCAGCCAGCCATGCCGTGGTTAAAAACATGACTGAAGGTGGCCGTATCATTTCAATTGGCAGTAATCTGGCTGATTTTGCGGTGTCAGGTGACACCATCCTCTATTCAATGAGTAAATCTGCACTGCAGGGTTTTACAAAAGGCCTAGCCAGGGCATTGGGGCCTAAAAAAATTACCGTTAACCTGGTACAACCCGGTCCTATCGATACAGACATGAATCCTGCGGATGAACCCCTGGCAGATTTCCTAAGAAGCAGAATGGCCTTACCTGAGTATGGTACTGGTAATGATATTGCTGGTTTGGTTGCATTTTTAGCAAGTAGCGAAGGAAAATATATTACCGGCTCCACCTTAACTATTGACGGTGGCATGAATGCCTAAAATAAATAATCTAAAAAAGATGATTACAATCAATAAAAGAAATGCCTATATCGGATGTCTCGGTATGGTGGCTATCATTAGTACCGAATTCGGTGTAATTGGCATCTTGCCTCAAATAGCTGAACACTACCATATCAATATAGAAAAGGCAGGTTATTTGCTCAGCGCCTTTGCCCTTACCATAGCTATTACGGGACCTTTTATGGTGTTGTACGCATCCAAGTTTGACAGGAAGAAAGTAATGATATTTGGTATCGCGATGTTTTTTGTAAGTAATGTTCTTTCAGTGTTTGCACCCCCATTTTGGCTGTTGATGGCTATCCGTGTTCTCCCCGCCTTTTCGCAACCAGTTTTCATCTCCACTGCTATTGCTGTTGCCATAAAAGATATGCCTGATTCCACACAACACAGGTTGATGAGCATTGTTATTGGTGGAATAGCTTTGGCACAGGTCACAGTTATTCCATTTGCAACCTTTATGGCCGCCCGCTATGGCTGGGAAATCGCCTTTGTTATACAAGGTGTAATTAGCCTGCTGGCAGTAACGGCTATATATATACTAATGCCGTCCATGCCTGTAAAAGAACCAAAGTCATTTGGTAGCCAGTTGAGCATATTAAAGCGGAAAACCTTTGTCATCAGTATCATGATGAACGTATTTCTGATTGCGGCCTGGTTTTCTACCTACAGCTATTTTGCTGACTATTTAGCCAAAGTGAAAGGATTAAGCGGAGAACAGATCAGCTACATGTTACTTTTGTTTGGCGTAATGGGTGTCATTTCTAATTTTATAGCCGGCCGGATATTGGGTAAAAGTCTTGTTAAAACCACCGTAATTTTCCTTTTAGGAACGTTGATTTTACCATTTTTACTTACATACAGCGGTACTTCCATCTTGTCTGTCAGCTTGATCGTTGCCTTTTGGGGCATAATGTATGGCCCTTGTTTCCTTACTGCAGTTGCTTATATGGTTTCATGTGCGCCCGATGCCAAAGAATTTGCTAACAGTTTGCAGACCTCCTTTGGTAATCTTGGTGTCTCGGCCGGAACTGCAATAAGCGGATGGTTTGTTGGCCAACAGGGTATAGCCATCGCACCTTGGGTGGGTTTGTTCTTTGGGATACTTGCATTGCTTGCTATCGTATGGCGAAGTTTCGAAGAACTCAGGGTAATCAAGCATAAAGATCATTTGGTAAGCCAAGCTATTTAAATATTTTTCTTATTTCATCTATTATTACGCCACGCCTCCAAACTGCCGTTTTTGTTAAACTTCAGACACAGTGTCGAGATGTCTATATATCCTGATATAAAAAACATTATTAGTTTAATCTTTAAAAATGAATTCATCAGTTTTCCCTGACTGTGTTGCAAGTGTGTTAAAGTAGATTGTTTGTTGTGCCGGTATTGCGTTAATGGGGCGGGCAATTATTACAATAGCTTTTCCTCTACCGCTTGGTAAACAGTTCTAACAGAAGGTTGGAAACCTAAGCTACGCGCAAGTGAACTGTCAGAATGGAGGTACCAGGGATTGATTAATGGCTCGGATGAGGAAACCATGGATTCACCAACAATCTTCAGCAGCTCGTAAAGCGATGTTGGCGCCTCATCAGCGATATTAACAACACGCTCGTCCATAAGTCCTCTTAAAGCCATTATGATCGCTGTATAAATGTCGCGGTGGTGGACTGTGCTCATCCGCATAGCTGGATGAAATTTCGCCGCAACCACGTGTTTATGCAATTCTTCCAAATGACCATCACCGTCACCATACACAAAGGGGAAGCGTAAAACAGCCCATTTCAGGCCGCTTTCCCGTAATTCTTTTTCTGCTGCAACCTTGCTGGCAGGATACGCATGTTGCGGATCGACTGCATCATCTTCCCGGCCCGGATGCGGATTGTTCGCGTTGTAAACATGACTGGTACTCGCAAATATAAAGCGGGCATCTGGTGCAACTTTTTTTGCTGCGTTAATGAGGTTACGTGTTCCTTCCAAATTGCTCTTCCAGATCAGGTCTGTATCCGGGGAACGAAACACGGCGGCCAGGTGTACAATCGCCGTTACACCATCCATAGCGGCTTCAAGCGATTTCGCATCAAACAGATCGCCTTCTACAGTTTTTACGTCGGCATGAACGCCTTTACCAACGCGAACCAATGCTCTACAGTTTGCACCTGCCGATGTTAATCTTGCTAAGAGACGCGTTCCTACAAGGCCGGTTCCGCCTGTTACTAATATTGTTTCATTTTTTGTATCCATTATTGTTTAGCTTTATTGTGTAAACAAAGCTCTGGATCGGCCTACTGGAAAAGCCGGACTTATTAAACTATTTCCCTGACATATCTTGCGAGAATTTTGCGATAGTTTGTCCGCTAACCTTTTTGAAGAGGCGGGAAAAATATTCAGGGTCATTGAAGCCAAGTTCGAATGCTAGTTCCTTGATCGACTTATTTTCGCCATAATATAATCGTCGCCGGGCTTCAAGTATCAATCGCTTAATTATGTATTCTTTAGGTGAAAGTCCTGAATAACGTTTCACAAGTTTGTATAAGCCGTTGGCATTGATGCTCAGGTCCTCTGCGATCTTACTTACACTGCGTTGCTCGGTCAAATGCTCATCTATATACGTTTTAAACGCAGTAAAACAGGCAATTTTATCATTGACAGGGAAACCTGCATATAAAAAATAGGCTGCGTTGATTTCCGAAAGTAAGCTGTTCAGATGTGCTAATATGAGTTCCGCTTTCGTGTGCCATTGTTTTAAAAGGTCAAGCAACATTGCAAAGATCGCTTTCACCCTTTGCGCAGCACCAGGCGTAAAACTGACTTTTGGGTGATTCAATGGATCGAGCAGGAAGGGATACTGTCTGGGAAGCAGGGAAAGACAACACTCGTCAAAACCAATTTTCACAAATTTGCTCCCCTCGTTCACAACATCCTGCTCATGAATCTGGTACGGCGTTACAAAGATCAGTTCATTACCGTTCACTTCATATTGCTGAAGATCTATCTGATGGCGACCGAGGCCGTTCATCATGAACATGAAAAAATAATATGGTGTGCGATGCGGCGCAATATAAGCTTTGGCCTCTTCAGGAGTAAGATGGCCAAATTCCGGAGATATGATTCTGATCGGCAGTTTATCGTTTTGTCTTATTTGATTTAGAAATGAAACGCCTGTCTGCATTAACCAAAATTAATTAAAATTACCTGAATTCAAGTGACAAAAGTATTTTTAACTATCCTGACTGCCGGGCGCATTAGGAACAACTGTACAGAACTCATTTGCTTCTCATTCGTATTTAAGAGTTTCGACAGGATTTTTATTAGCGGCTGCAAACGAATGCCACGCCACAGTTAAAAAAGCGATAAGCAATATACCAATACCGGAAAAAATGAATACTGCAGGCTGAATGCCTATATGATAATCAAAATTGTCTAACCAGTGGCTCATTATGAGGTATGAGGGAATCACAGCAATCACAATTGCAATCAATACAGTCTTTAAAAAATCAATTGAAAGCAGTAGGATCATGTTAACCGTCCCTGCTCCAAAGACTTTGCGAATCCCGATTTCTTTTGTTCGAAGTTCTGAACTGAAACCAGAAAGGGCAAATAATCCCAGACAAGAAAGAAAGATAGAAAGCCCCCCAAATAAATTCGAGATCGAAGCCATCGTTTGCTCATCCTGGTACTTACTTTCCACAAGTTTATCTACAAAGGTAATGTCGACCGGGAAATCTGGGTTTATATCTTTAGTGATCGAAGCAATATTTTGAATGTTGGTATTTAAGTCATTTTTGTTGTTTAACCTCATGGTGATAAAGTCGCTGTTATTTGCATTATATACAACAATCATTGGCTTGCTATGTAGAGCAGGGTCTCCCCATACTATATCTTTAAACACCCCAATCACCTGTTTTGACTCGCCATTCAGCCTGATTCTTTTGCCGATAGGATTTTTTAGGCTCATTGTCTTCACCGCTGTCTCATTTATCAGGAGACCATTTTGATCAGAAGACCGGTCTTTCGAAAAATCATTGCCAGAGATCATCTTTATCCCTGTTGTTTTCACAAAACCATAAGTCGTATAAATCTGATCAAAAGCTATGCTTTTGTCGGTTTCGCCCATACCTTCCCATTCCGGTCTGACAGATTTGTTATTTTCCAGTGCAACACTTCCCGAAGATTGGCATATAGATTTTATTGCTCCGGATGCTAAAAGACGATCTTTGAGCAGATCAAATTTAAAGTAGAGATTTCCTTCGTGAGGCATTTGAACTAAGTGAGAAACATCGTAACCCAACGGTTTATTCTTTATAAAATGTAGTTGCTGATAAATAATAATTGTAGCCACAATAACCATTAGTGAAAAACCAAACTGTATCACAACCAGAGTTTTCCGGATAGACAATGCGAAAGTTCCCTGTGGTGCCCGCCCCTTTAAACTTTTGATCGTATCCATCGACGCCAGGACAAAGGCAGGATAACCTCCTGCTAGTAATGTCGTTACTGCAATAAGAACAAGAAAGAAAATCCAGTGCGAAACGTCTAGATAATCAATTGTTAGCTTCGTATCTAACATAGCATTGAACCAGGGTAAGCTCAATTCTACAATCAGCAAGCTTAAACAAACACTTATAATCGTCAATAGCAGAAACTCAAACAAGAATTGAATCTTTAGATCCATCTGGGTTGCACCCAACGTTTTTTTAACTCCTATTTCCTTAGCACGCTTTTGCGATAGGGCAGTAGATAAGTTAATGAAATTGGTACAAGCGATGCCTAATATCCCAAAAGAAAGTGAGATGAAGATTTGCAGCTGGCTAATTCTACCTCCTGACGGCTTCCCATTCAGAAATTCCCCATGTAAGTAAAGTTCCGTAAGGGGATAAATAAAAATTGAATAATTTAATTGGGTTACGCGCGCATGGTTAGCGATGATGCTGCCAATCTTCTTATTAACAGCCTTTATATTTGCGCCGTCTCTAAGCGTAAGCAACGTGTAGAAAAATTTGTTTTCCCAGTTCGGTGACATCACCCAGTCATTTAGCGTTTCATAATCCTTCCAGGAGATCAGGCAGCCGAAATCATACGTTATATTTTTCGGTAAATCTTTAATCACACCGGCCACCTTTAGATCAACCTGATTTTCATACTTCACTACCTGGTTAATTACATCAATGCTTCCAAACAATTTTTTAGCTACACTTTCAGTCAAAACTATATTACCGGGCATTAGTGCCGTCCGGGCATTTCCACTTAGGAATTCATATTTTATGACTTCGAATATATTAGCATCAGCGGCCCTTCCATTTATCTTGTAACTATTATTCCTTGCTTTAAGCAGTCTGGGAACTTCTTTTGTGATGCGAGCGATTGACTGAATATCAGGAACTTCCTGCTGAAGTACCGAAGAAAGTACATTTGGAGTTTCTTTAGTTGTACTAACAATACTATTGTCTTCTCCCGTGATATTGACCATCACTTGATAGACATTATCGGAATTCACGAACTGCCTGTCATGTTTTTTTTCATAACTGATATACAAATACAGCAATACAGTAGCGGCTAAACCAACGCCCATTCCAGCAATGTTTATGAAGGACGATATTCTATGCCGCAATATGTTTCTTAGTGCAATTTTAAACTGATATCTAAACATGGGATTTATACAGTAAGACTCCATTAAAAAAAGCTAAAAGTGTACCAATTGGGCGAGGTTATATTTAAACATCATTCAACCAGCTTTTGAACTGCAGGCTGAATTAAATATGTCCAATATCGGACAATGATGGTTCGGTAGTGAACATGTTTATTAAATTTAATGTTACATTCATAAGATAACATGAAAAGACTAATTTTAATCATTGCAGGAGGATTAATAGCGTTAAATAGTTGCCGGGAGAAAACCGGCAAGCAAAATTGCGGTCAGGCGAATGAAAATGCCGCTTTAGTTGCTGAAAAGAAAGATTTAGTTGCAGGTAATCAATACAGTAAAAAGGATTATTTGGCCGCATTAGAAGATATCTGCGTTGAAGACAATGGCGTCTTTAAAAATTGCGATGAGCTTTTTGGTCAGGATGGATCGGCCTATTTCTTTTTAATCATCCCAAAAGCCGGGGCTCAGACCTGGTATGAAGCCGCCTCCAAAGATCTTAAAGGCCCTACCTACGAAAGAAATGATTCCCTTAAAGCTAAAATTCAAAATATCGACAAAGACAAGCTGAGTAAAGATTTTGATGTCTGGGTATTTTATACAGATAAGAAATACACAAAACACGTCGGTATGGATGCTGCTTACAATATAATTAATCCGCATACTACTGAACTCTATTATTTAAGATCTGGAAAAAATAACTGGAAGAAACTGGAAACCTTTAACGTTAACAACGACAATGAGGTACAGAAAGAAATTCAGTGGAGGGATGATTTTATAAACAAAGCCACCCAGCAATCGAACCAAAAACGTAAGAACGATGCCGCACCTTTAGCAGTCTCCGCAGCATGGAACGGAAAGTATTCTGCCTATTTCAGCTATGGTGATATTGCGGGGCAGAATGCCGGCTGGGCGTTGGATATCAATATTACCAGCAGTAAGATTACTGCAAGCGGAGAAGGATATCAAATGGCGTTCTCTGATGAGCTAAGTGTTATAGAAAGAGCTTCCGAACTCGTTCTAACGCATAGTAAACATATTTCTGGTTATCCTTCAGGTCAAAAAATGAATCCTGAATTTATCCTGATCAAAGACGATGGAAAATTTTATATCAAATCCAGGTGGATCAGTGAGGATGTGATAACAAAACCGGCAGCCTTGGGGTACCCTATTGATAAAGCAGATCTTTAGCCTTTCACAGATGCCTCTTCAGCATAATTGCATCATCTCAAAATATAGTATCTCGCTGTTCTAACGGTTTAATCCCCTTAGCGGGAAAGAAATAAGATCGGGTACGGGCCAGTTTTTTATCAGCACCCTTTAGCTTTTCATAAGTTATCCAGGCAACCAGGTCATCCGAATAACCTTCCAAGGTTCGGTTCTCATTGTCCCTCGCAGACTCATACAGGTGCTTGTCGTAACCAGCCATCCATTTTTTTCGATAAAACAGAACGTTCAATATTTTAATATTTCCCCTCATACTTGCCCTGTAACGAACATCCACAAAGGCACCAAGTTTAGTCAACACATTGGCCGGAGATAAGCTATTATAATCGGATACCTG
>Ga0247816_10000557_pt1 | contig 20387 bp, 18 predicted proteins | sample UWRJL209509C1_FD_179930 | JGI IMG/M metagenome (GOLD analysis project Ga0247816, IMG submission 179930) | Plant litter microbial communities from Arlington Agricultural Research Station in Wisconsin, United States - UWRJ-L209-509C-1 | ecosystem: Environmental > Terrestrial > Plant litter >...
CAGGCAGCCCAGAATCACCGGGATCAAACCCACGAACAGCACCATGGCGTCCAGGTGCAAGGCACTCGCCGCACGCGCCGTCGGGCCGCCCCAGGGCACCAGGTTGATCGGGCTATTGGTGAGCAACAACAACACCGCGATGATCAACGGGTTCATCCCCAACCGCAGGTAAACCGGCAGCAGCGCCGTCACCACCACCAACACGGTGGTCGACCCATCGCCATCCAGGGAAATCGCAGCGGACAACAATGCGGTGCCCAGGGTGACCCGCAGCGGGTCACTGCCTACCGAGGCGACCACCCGCCTGATCAACGGCTCGAACAAGCCCGCGTCGTACATGATCGCGAAGAACAAAATCGCGAACATCAGCATCATCGCCGTCGGTGCCAATTGCTTGATGCCATCAAGCACCATGGTGCCCGTGGTGGGGCCAAACCCGCTGGCCACCGCAAACACAACCGGTACCAGAATCAGAGCCACGATTGCGGAAAGCCGCTTGCTCATGATCAGGTACATGAACGTGATGACCATGCCAAAACCAACCAGCGCCATGCGTGTATTCCTTATTATTGTGAAGGTCGAACCGGCACGACGCGCGCCACCCGCAGCGTCGTACCCAGGCCCATTACTCGGGAACGCTGATAGACATCAGCGGAACATACTGCTGGCCGCCATAGCAGTCACTGTCACGCAGCTCGCCCTGGAACACCGGGCGCGGAAACGAAGCTTTTATCGCCCGCGCCTGGTCGTGATACACCAACGTGATGTCCTCTTCCTTCTGACGGTAAATACGCGCCAGCAGCGCCTTGGTAATCGGCCGGGTTCGGCTGACCCGCGCGTAGTTGGCTTCATTGGTAAACATCAGGTCAAAGGTCAGCACAAACGGCCCGGCATTCTTCGAACGCACCAGGCTGCACAGCTCGGCAATAGTTGTCATGGTCACACCTCAATCAACTTGGTCCGGAACATTTCCAGCGGGTTTTCGGGCAGCAGCACATGGTTGACGCTGAAGCGGTACGTGGGGCCGCGCTCCAGTTCCGGCGGCGAGAACGGATAGGCAATCGTGCTGATCAACCCCTCATACCCTGGCACCGGCAAGTGGGCGCTGACGTGGCTGACAAACTTGGCGATCTTGCTCGCTAATTCCTGGGTCGGCGCAGTAATGGTGATCAGAATGCCCACCTCGGTCGGCACCCCATCGGTCTCGACTTCCAGTGCGCCCATCACGGCGCCGCGCCCGTAGATGCGGAAATCAATGTCGTATTCCTGGGGGCTCAAGCGCTCGCCGTACAGCTCGGCGACACGCGCCTGAAAGTACAGCTGGGCCTTGGGCAGCAATGCTTCCAGGGCCATGAATATCTTGGGGTCGCGAATCCCGCCAATCACCACCGTCTGGTAGCCGACCAATTGCGATCCCTCAAGCTTCAGGCTGTAGGTTGAGGCGTGGTGGAAATCCGAGCCGCTGACCCGCACGCTGCGTGCGCTGGTGGCGTGGTACACCGCATGCTCGGTATCGACCACCCCGGAAGGTTCGGTCAGCAGGAACGGGTTGCTGTTTTCATACAGCGTGTGCGCGGCGACTGATAACGGCGTGACCTGCGCATCGAGGTCCAAGGGTTCGATTTCAAAGTGATCATCGCGGATGTAGGCGATCAACCCGTCCGCCGCCGGCGTGACGCAGCAGGCCGCGCCGCATTCGATGGTTTTCGCCGCATGCCAGGTCAACCCACGGTCGGCACCCATGCGCTCCGGCACCACCGCATATAACGCTGAGTCACTGGCGCGCCCGGCGAGGATCACGTTGGCGCCGGTGTCGAGCGCTGCCGATAACGGCTCGGTGCCCATCATCGCCACAATGTGGCTGCTGTCGATAACCCGCTCATCCAGATGCGGCGCGGGCACCAGCGGCTGGATTTTCCCCTGGGCCAGGCGTTCCTTGAGAATATGCGGCGACTGGTCGGCATAGATCAGCGCCAGCTTGAAATGCAGCCCCTCTTCATCGGCAATCTCCAGAGCGATATCGGCCATCCAGTCCACCCCGATATCACGGCCGCTGGTGCCGCAGGAGCCGATGATCAATGGCACATCCAACGTCTGCCGGGCCAGCAGCAACAAGCGCAGGTCGCGCTTGCAGGCATCCCGTGAAAGTTTCGCCTTGCCGCTGCCCAACGCCGCCGGGCCGGAGTCGGTGGAACCTGCATCGCAGGCGATCACATGAGGTTTAAGGGCGATGCCTCGCTCCAGGGAACTGACTTTAAAGCCTGCCCCAATCACGCCAGTGGGCGCCAACACTCTTACTTCCACGATATGCCTCCAAGCACTGCCATATATTGATCAATATATGTATTGTTATGATTGTTGACAGCACGATATACAGCCGTTTATTAAGTGTAAATCTGTACGAATTTCATCAACCTGAGAGCCCTGCCGATGGATGCCCAAGAAGAAGATCTGTACCTGTCTGCCGATGAAGCGGCGAGCCGGCTGGGCATCAGCCTGGCGACGCTGTACGCCTACGTCAGCCGCAAGAACCTGCGCTCGCTGAAGGTCGAAGGTTCACGCAGTCGACGGTACTGGGCGGCAGACATCGAGCGCCTGGGCAAGAGCAAGGACGACGCCGGCGGGATGCCGGAACTGCAGCGAATCGCTGCCAGCAGTGCGATCACCTTGCTGACCGACAAGGGCCTGTACTACCGCGGCCGCGACGTGGTGGAGCTGGCAGAGCACTCCAGTGTCGAGGCCGTGGCGCAGTGGATCTGGCAAACACCGGGGGTTTTCGACAGCACCCCGTTACCCAAACGCCCCAAAGGCATCGGTGCCCTGCTCAAGTCGCTGGATGGCATGACCACCGCGCAAAAAGCCATTGCACTGTTTCCACTGATCGAACACGAGAACCCGCGCGCCCACGATCTTTCGCCGGAGGGCTACGCCCGCACCGGCGTCGATGTGGTGCGTTGGCTGGCGGCACTGGCGGTGGGTGCAAGCGGTCCGGATGCGCGCCCGCTGCATCAGTTCATCGCGGACTCACTGGGCGTCGACGCGGCCCATGCCGATTTGATACGTCGCGCGCTGATCCTGTGTATCGACCATGAGCTGGACCCCACCACCTACACCGTGCGGGTTGCCGCCAACGTCGGCGTAACGCCCTACTATGCGGCGATTGTCGGGCTGGCAGCCAGTCGCGGTCGGCGCCTGAGTACCGGGCGCAGCGAAACCGTCACACGCATGCTGGAAGAAATCTGCACTGCCAGGGACGCAGCCGCGCCGATCCTCCAGCGCTTTCGCCAGGGCGAATCAATACCGGGGTTTGATACGAACCAGCACGCACTGACCGATCCTCGTGCGCAATGCCTGCTGGACGCGATGTCGACGGTATTTGCCGGTGATGCCGAATTCCTCAAGCTGCTCAAGGCAATAGACGTGGCCCAGGAACTCACCCGCCAGCCCCCGGCGTTTTTGCTGTTGCTGAGTTTTATTGGACGCAAGCTCAACCTCAACCATCAGGAAGTGGCCCTCGGCGGGATTGGCCGCGTCATCGGCTGGTTGGCCCATGCCAACGAGCAGTATCAGCAGCAACCATTGCTGCGGCCTCGGGCCAAATACGTAGGCCCCCTGCCCGACTAAGCCAAAAAGCCCGCTCTGCAAAAAACAGAGCGGGCTTTTTTGTCGTCACAGGGTCAGCGAATGCCGATATTGCGCAAGGCCGCCGGGGTGAAATCCGAACTCTTGGTTTTCACGCCAAACTGGTAGGCGTTCTTGATCGAATTGATCAGGTAGTTCGCCAGGTAGCGCCCGGACGTCAGGTCATAAGTCATCTCCGCCGCCGAGATCGTCAGCCGCATGTCGTAGAGTTCCATCAGGTGGTTTTCCGAAACGCGCCACAAGTCACCACGGCTGTCGTAGTGATCACCTTCAACGATGCTCCAGGTATCTTCATCGATAAACAGATGCCGCTTGGAATAGATGTGACGCTCGTTCGGCTTGAGCGTAGCGATCACTTCCCATACCCGGTGCAACTCGTAGCGGGTCTTGTCCTGGTTGAGATGGCCAGGGCGGATCAAGTCATCGACGCTATTGGCCGGGTCCGCCAGGCGATAGCTGTTGTAGGGAATGTAGAGCTCTTTCTTGCCCACCAACTGCCAGTCGTAACGGTCCGGGGAGCCGTTGAACATATCCAGTTGGTCATTGGTTCGCAGGTTTCCGGGGCCAGGACTGTCATACGCCACTTGCGGCGCCCGACGTACACGGCGCTGGCCGGAATTGTACTGCCAGGCCATGCGCGGTTCCTTGACCTGGTCGAGGGTCTCGTACACCAGCAACACCCCGCCAACGTCGCGCGCGGGGGCGATGTTTTCCGAGGTGAAGTAATAAAGGATGTTCTTTTGTTTGTCCGGGTCGTAATCGCTCAGTTGCTCACTGAAAGCCAGGGTGTCGCGCTCGGTCTTCCACGAATAATCGCCGGATGGCGTGGTCATGTACGTCGAAGTGACACGCACATAACTGTCGCCGCGATAGCGGGTGATATGGTTCCAGATCACTTCCAGGCCAGTTTTGGGAATGGGAAACGCCAACGGACTTGAGTAGTTTTCCAGCCCGTTTCCGCCGGCAATGCTCACGGTTTGCGTGGCATTTTTCTTGATCTTTTCATAGGTAGATTCCGGCCAGTTGGCGCTCCTGTGGGTGGTGTACACCGCAATCCTGTAAGTGTCGGGATAGCGCTTGAACATCGCCATCTGGCCAGGCGTGAGGTTGGCCTGGTAGTTGGCGGCCGTCTTGCTGTCGATAACGAACAGCGGTTTTTCCGTGGCGAATGGGTCCTGGCGGAAGCCGTCAACCACTTTGCCTGCATCCTTGGGCAAGCCACCGGTCCAGGCCGGAATGGTTCCCGCCGCATTGCCGGCTTTCTCGGCACCCACCGGGGTTAGGGTGGTACCCAGTTTCGCCGCTTCGCTGGCATCCACCGCCGCCTGCAATTGACCTGAAGCCAGCGCGCTCAACATCAGCAGCGGGCCGATGATTTTTATTCTTGTGTTCATGGCTGATTCCTTAGAACGTCACGCCAACGCTGGCACTCACAAAATCCCGATCGGTATTGGTGGTGTAGTCACCGCCGAAGAAATCGGTGTAGCTGATGCTGGCGTTGTAGTTGGAGAGATAAGTGGCGCTAATGCCGATGCTGATGGCCTTGCTGCCCTCGGTGAAGGTCGGCCCGTAGCCATCCACGTCATGGGAAAACGCGATGTTCGGGCTCAAGTCCAAACCGCCGATCACACCGTTGTAGGTCAGCCCGGCGCGCAGGCGATAGCCCCATGAATCGCGGGTAAAGAAGCCCTTGTCATTGCAATATTCCGGGCGCCCGCTGAGTACCGTGCGGCACAGGTCCACGCCGCCTGCGCCGTAGTATTCGCCTGGACCGAAGACACTCGCGCGACCAAACCGTGGTTTGCCCTCCTGGCCTTCCGAAATGCCGGAAATATGGCTGTAACCGACCTCTCCCAGCATCGTCAGACGGCTGGCGCCCAGGATCTGGTCCACCGTCTGCGTCACGCTCAGAGTCGCCTGGGTAAACGGCTTGCGTGTGTAGCCCTTGATCGTATCCCCCGGTATCCCGGAATTCGGAATCACCGACGGCACCAGCGGCGACAGGCGCAAGGTGGCGTAGGTCAGATCGTCATAGGCCAGTGGCATGTTCGGCCGATGGCTGATTTCACCTTCCACCGACGCACCGGCGACCGTGGTATTGAAGCTCAGGCCGTACAGTCGGATATCCTCCGGGTAATCCAGAAAGTAAGAGGCATGTGCCGCGCCGAACGCCGGGCTGGTAAAGGGGTTGACGGTAGTCATGGTGGAGCTGCCCACCGGTGTTCGGCTGTGGTAATTCATGCCGTACAGGCTGAATTCGGTGTCGTTGAGCTCGGGCACCAGCCAGCGCAGGGCGACGCCGAACTGGCCGCTGTTGCGCGCGTCATTGTCCGGCCCGCGCGGCAGGTAAATGGTGTTGCCGTTAACACCACTGTTATCGGAAGCGCCCGGTTTCATGTCGGCGCCTGCCACCACGTAACGGTCATTGCAGCCGCGCGCCAGAATGTCGGAGCTGGCGAAGAACGTGCCGCAGTTATCAATCACGGTCTTTTGCCACTGCAACTGGTAAAAGCCTTCGACACTCAGCACATCACTCAGCGACTGCTGGACGTAAAGCATGTTGACCGGAATCAGGCCTTCCTTGAGCTCGGATCCGGGACGGCGCAAGGCGCTGGCGTCCAGCGGGTTGATGCTGTTGATACCGCCGCTGATAAACGTACTGCCACCCCAACTGACCACCTGTTTGCCGACGCGCACCGAGCCCGGCTGATCCGCCAGTTCATAGTTGTGATACACGAAGGCGTCCAGCAACTGGATGCCGGAGGATTGGGCACTGGCGTCGCGGTGTTCATCCTGGATGTCGTACAGGTGTTGGTGACCGTCCTTGAGTTCAAAGTCATACCAGTATTTGCCGCGCAGGAAGGCACCGGTATCGCCACTCTTGAGTTCAAGGTCGTGCACACCTTTGAAGACTTGGGAAAATACCTCACCCTTGCGAAAGTTGAGGCGCCCGTCATCGGCGGTACGCGAATCACCACGGCCGCCATTGGCGATACCGACGAAATCTTTGTCGGGGTTGCGCAAGGCCCAACTGGTGCCGAATGTCAGCGAAGAATCGAGTTTGCCCTCGATTTCACCAATGTTGAACGTCACCGCATGGGCAGGCGCCAGGCAGGCCAGCGCCAACGCCCCCAACCAGCCACGACCGCTACTCAAGCCGCCTTGTTTTGATGTGATTAGTCTCACTTCCCGTCCACCTTATTATTGTGTTTGTGCAAGCAGAATGCGGAGGTCGTTTCCGTTTACGGGAATAGGTTGATTTATAAATCAACATATACAAACGAAAACAAGATTGAGACTAATCAATCAATATTCTGATGTAAATCTGTACGGATTTTGTCAATACGTAGGCGGGCCGCACGCCTGGCGTGCAGCAGTTGATGGTGAATGCCACCTGCAATCCCAGTCGCCTCACGGCGCGGCATTAATGTGCAGGCAATCCATGGAAGCTGGCCAAGGCAGCGGTGTTCCTCGCGCCTGATAAGTCGACGTTTGTGGTGGTAACAGAGCTGTTGGTGGATGGCGACGTGGGCAATTTGTGAGCCCCATGTCGCTCATGACGGTTTAGGCAAGCGTCAGAAACAATGCTGAGGTCCAGACCCTGGATTGATCGCGCTGACGCGCACAGATGAACAACGGATGTTCACGGCCCGCTTGCAGATTCAACTGCGCCAGTTCGATCTTGCCTTGCAGCTCACGTGGCAGCGGCGCAGTGGTGGTTCTTTCCAGAGAGACTTTCAATTCGGCGCCCGGCAACTCTTCAATCACCTGTGATTGCGCCAGTAGCGCCTCACCGGAGACCTCCATCAGTACCGTCGGTGCGTGCACCCAGGGTTGCGGCTCGGACGGGTCACCGACCTTGATGTACTTGTCGATTCGACTGCTGATCTGCAATGTCGCGCCGGCCAGTTGCGACAGATCAATTTCGATGCTGTCGGTATCGCCGTTGGTATCGGTACGAAACGCCAGGACCGTTGCATCCTTGCGCCATACGGTTTGCTCGGGATGATCAAGGCCCAAGGCGCGAAAACCATTGATCACTGCACCGGTGACGCGAATTTCACCTGTCCAGTACGCACCGCGATAACGATCCTTGATCCGCGCACCACCCAGGCGCAAACGAATACGCTGGGAAGAAAACCCCAGCTCCTGGTGCAGGTTACGCGACCAGATCAACTGCTCACCATCGAACAGGTCCACCTGCTCCCAGCCAGCCTCCCCCAGCAGCCGATAGTCCAGCGTGCCGTTCGCATCAGCCGTAAACACTTCGCCCATAAAGTTCGGGCCCTGGCTCAGGCTGGCAAAGGACCGCTCGCCGGTGGTGGCGAAGGTGCGGCGAGCGCGAAGCGCCTTGCCGACACTGGCCCGGTCAAAACGGTCGGCAATCACACCCGTAAGCCCGCCGCGAGAACCGAACACCGCCGTGGCCGGCACGCCGCCTCCGCAACGCCCCTGATGCTCATCGCTGTTGGCAGCGGCTCCCACCCGGTAACCACGTTGCAGCGCTTCGGCGTAGACCCAATGAAATTGCCCCCAGGCCGAGCCGACTTCAATCAGCCGTTCCAACTCGGGGTGATGCCAGTCGAGGTTGCAACGGCGCCCCCCTACATGGGGCATCATCAGGTGACCTTCCGGGTCCTTGGCATAGGCTGCGTATAGCTCGTCCACAGGCCAGGCGCCGGGTTTAATGGTGCCGGCGGTGAACTCGTTCCATTCAAAGGAGCGCACCAGCCTTCCTTGATTGTCGAACGGGAATTCCGGCTTGCGGTCATGCAGGAACACCACATTGCGGTCGCCGCCGGCGCAGGAGTTACCGCACCATTCCGTACCGGGATAGCACACAAACCGCCCGGGCTCATTGAGTTCATGGATCAGCTTGACCGCCTGGTCCCAGCGCTGCTCGGTGATGTTGAAGTCGTTCGCGGTGTAGCCGAGAACATCCAGCCCGGCGACATCGCGACCATAGCTGAGGTTGTACAGCGTGTCATTGGTGCCCACCGTGTCATCGGAATGCACATGCAGGTCGGCGTACAGCGGGCGCAATGCCGCGCCCGCAGGGTCAACCGTGACGAAAGCCTGGGCTCGACGTACGGAAGGCAGCTGCACGTCAGCGGACAGTTGCCACTCGCCCACCGCACCGAGCTCAAAACCTTCGAGCCGGGCTGTCGCCCAACCTTCAGCCGCCAGGGTGAAGGGTTGTTGACGCTCATACCCTTCAGGGCCAACCAGCGTAAGCAGCCCTTTTAGCGGCAAGTTACGGCAGGTGTTGCCCCACGCATCATCCACGCGCAGGAGTACGTCGAACAACTCGCCGCTGCCGACCAGGCGCGGCACAATCACCTGCACGCTGTGCGCCGGCCCCGGCACGATGTTCAGCAATGGATCGCCCGGCACTTCGGCAAATTTCGAGCTGCCCAAGGGGTCGATGAACATCCGGAAGCGAAAGTCTTTCTCAACGAAACTCTGCACCCGCGTACCCGCGCCACCCTGGCGGCGGTCGCCCAGGCGAATAATGACCTTGTCCCCAGGGTTCAAATAACCGTCGATGATGTCGATGATGATCGCTTTCTGAAAGGGCCGTTCATGGCCCTTCTGGTCGAAGCGCACGTTTAAATGCTGCACGGTCGCCTGGCTCTGGCCAGGGACCAATTCACCGGCCTGATATTCGGCACTGACGTAGTTGGGGCCGGCTGGATTCGAGGTCTGGAACAACGCCCAGTCGGAGTAAAACTTGAACGCCAGTTTCAGCCACGCGCCGTCCGCCAGACCACTGCCGCCGACCTCGTAGACCAGGGTAATTTCATCCCACTGGCCGGCAACCAGGGTGTCACGGTCACACTGGACACTGCCCAGGAACGGGCGCTTTTTATTGCGTTCGTAAAGGCCTTGCGGGGCAATGTAATGCCCGGCTTCGCGGGGATCGAAAACGTTACTCACATGACACCTCGTGCAGCGGTCAACTGAAGTTTTGAAAGGGCTCGAAGACAGATAACGGCGCTTATTGCACGCGCCATTTCTGGTAGTGGCGCTCGATACGCCGGAACACGAAACTCTCCATCAGCCACGCAATCAGGCCAATCATCACAATGCCCAGCAGCACCTGGCTGCTGTTGCCTATCTGCCCTCCCGTGGACACCATCCAGCCGATGCCTTGGGACGCGCCGATCATTTCCGCGGCAACCAGCGCCCTCCATCCCTGGCTGAAGCCAATGCGCAGCGCCGCGGTCACGAAGGGTAATGACGCCGGCAAGTAGACATGCGCCAACAGTTGCCCGGCACTGGCACCTAAGGTACGTGCCGCGCGTACTTCACCGCCGCGAATACTTTGCACACCCTCCTGGATGGTGACGGCCATGGGGAACACCGCCGCGATGAAAATCACTAATACAATGGAGACATAGCCCAGGCCGAAAATGATCATGATCAGCGGTGCCCAGGCAATCGGCGGGATCGCCATGAACAGGCTGTTGAGCGGCGAGATGAAGTCGCGAAAGCGTGACGACAGGCCACCGGCCGTGCCCAGTAGAATCGCGACGATCACTGCCGCGCAGAAACCGCCAACCTCTTCAAGGACACTCGCTCTCAAGTGCTGCCAGAGCGAACCGTCCGCCATCCAGCGCACCGCCTCGCGGGCGACATCCCACGGCTGCGGCAGGATGTAGGTAGGGAAACGGCTGGCAAGGGCCATCCAGATCAATAGCAGGAACGGCAGCGACGCCCATCCCCAATTTGGTTTTGGCAGGGACATAACAGACTCAGCGCGAGGCTTTTTCCAGGTAAGAGGTGTCCACGATCTGTTCGGTCTTGAGCGTGGTATCGATAAAGCCCAGGTCGTGGGAATAATTCATCAGGCGCTGAATGAATTGAATGTCCGAAGCGTTCAAGTCCGCCGACCAGCCAAGTCTGGTTCTCGCCTGGGCGACGATGGTTTCCGGCGCGATGGCCTTGCCGTCGGCTCCCTGTACCGCTTCAAGCTTGAACGCCTCGGCGATGATTCGATTCGACTCATCGGGATGCTCGTTGAGGAAAGCGATGGCTTTGCGGTGAGCGCGCAGCAGCTTCACTACGTCGTCTGGTCGCTCCTGCAAGGTTTTGGGCAGCGCGATGACCACGTACCACGGGTATTCAGGCAACGCCTGGTTCACGTCGAGCAGAATCCGGCTCGACCCGCGTAGCAGCGACTGGCTGACAAAGGGCTCCCAGGAAAATGCCGCGTCGACAATCCCGCGCTCCAGCGCCGCGTTCATATTGCCGGGTGGCATATCAATAATGTCCAGGTCCTTGTCGGGGTTGAGCCCGGCTTTTTCTTTCAGGACGTAGCCGCGCAGCAGCACGTCCATGCCACTGCCCTTCTTGACACCGGCGAGCTTTTTGCCCTTGAGCTGCCCAAGCTCGGTGATTGGGCTCTTGGCATCGACAATCACCGCCGCTTGTCCGTAGTTGACCTTGGCCAGAATCCGGCTTTGCAGCCCACGGGAAAACCATTGGTACACCGGCGGCGTACCCACGTAGGCCACGTCCAACTCGCCGGCAGCCAGCGCTTGCTGGATAACCGGGCCGTCACCCAATGCCCTGAGGTCGACATTCAGACCTTCCTCACGGTAGTAGCCTTGCTTGTCGGCGATCAACGCCGGGGCGTTGGCCATCGCGAAGACGTAACCCACGCGCAACGGCTTTTCCTCGCCAGCTACTGCAAAGGTGCTGCTTGCCAGTGCGGCAACAGACAGTGAAAGGGCAAGCAGCGAACGTTTAATCATGCTGATAACTCGGGCTGAAGGGTGGGGTGAGTGATGGCTGCAGACACTTCCATGACATGGGAGATGCGCTCCATCAGCTCATTGCGGTAATCGAGGAATGCTGGCAAGCGACGGGTTTCGAGGTTGGAGCGAGGGCGCGGCAGATTGATCTGCAATTGGCTGTGGATACCGCCAGGGGCAATGTTGAGCACAATGACCCGATCCGCCAGGAACACTGCCTCGTCGATGTCATGGGTAATAAACAGCACCGTCTGGCCCAGCTCGGCCCATATGCGCAACGTCTCTTCATTCATGCTGTTGCGGCTGATGGCATCCAGCGCGGCGAACGGTTCGTCCATCAACAACACGCTGGGCTCAAGGGCAAGGGTCCTGGCCAGTGACACACGTTGCTGCATCCCGCCCGAGAGTTGGTGCGGCAACCGGTGCGCCGCTTTTTCCAGCCCGACCAGGCGCAGGTACTGCAACGCTTGAGCACGTTGCTGCGGCTCGCTGGCCTCGGCCGCCATGCGCAGGCCAAAACGCACGTTTTCCAGCGCACTCAGCCAGGGAAACAACTGCGGCGCCTGAAACACGTAACCCAACTCCGAGCGCTCGGGGCGCACCGCCGTCTGGTTAATACTGATCTGACCGCTCTGTGGCTGCACAAAACCGGACAACAAATTCAGCAACGTGGTTTTCCCGCAACCGGACGGCCCCAGGATCGCGACGAACTCGCCGGCCCGGGCGTTCAGGCTAAAAGAGCAAAACACAGGATGCCCATTGGGATAGCTGAAACTGATGTCATCGACCGTCAGCGCGTCGGCTTGCTGCTGTGCATAAGGATTGGTTTGGGGCATGGCAAGTGTCGTCAGGTCGTTTTACAATGAGAACGCCTGACATAATACGTATTAATACAAGTCATCCCAATAACCTATTTTTATAACCTTAGAAGTGAAGGCACTTAGCCACACTCCAAGGCCATGGAAACCGACCGTGTCCACTTCCATTCTTCGCGACAGCACCACCTCGCTCTACGAACAGATCGCCCATCAGTTGTTGGAAGAGATTCAGCGCGGCGATTACGAGCCCACCGGCAAACTGCCGTCAGAAGCGGAGTTGGGCCAACGCTTCGGGGTCAGTCGCGTGACGGTGCGCCTGGCAGTGGGTAAGCTCAGCGACGACGGCGTGGTGGAGCGCAAACAAGGCAAAGGCACTTACGTCGCAGCCAAACAGGTGCGGCATGGCCTGGATGCCTTGCGCAGTTTCCACGAGGCCTTGTTGCTCCAGGGGCTCAAGCCGAGCATGCAGGTCATCAGCCATACTCTGCGGCCGGTTCCAGAGGCACTGCAGGGTTTATTTGAGCAAGCAGACAATTGCCTGCTGCTGGAGCGACTGCACTTCGTAGATGGCGAACCTATCGCTCTGGGACGCAGCCATCTGCCGGCCGAGTTGGCCAGCATGGTCTGGACCGACGTCGAGAATCAGCCGATCTACTCCATCCTGGAGTCGATCACTGGCATGCCCGTGACCCGTGCTGATCTGGCGATCCGGGCGCAAGAAGCCGACAAGAACCTGGCCAGCGCCCTGAATGTCAAACGCGGCGCCGCGCTGTTGGTCATGGAGCGCACATCGTATTTTGGCGACGGTCGCTGCTGCGACCGCACCACGTTTTTTATCCGCCCGGAGCGCTACGCTTTTGTGCTTAGTGGTGTGTTCAAATCCACTAAATGAAAGCGCATCACGGAACATCTCGACCAAAAGGACGCCGTACTTATGCAAACCCCCTTTCCTCAAATCATCGAGCGGTTGAACGACCGCCGATTCACGGTCGCGGGCAACACCCACGGGCTATCCGGTGCCGGCACCGTATTTCATTACCAAGTCGAGGGAAGTGCCATCTCAGGCACTTACCAGGGCGGCCGGATCAGCACGGGCCATCAAGTCGGGCGCGTAACCGGCGCCGATACTATTGAGCTTCTTTTTCACTGCCTGACCACCGAAGGTGAACTACTTTCCGGCTGGTCGCGCGGCACGGTAGGCGTTGATCATGCAGGGCGGACCACCCTGAGTTTCGTATGGGGTTGGCTGTCAGGTGCAACGGGAGGTGGGGAGTCCAGCTACGTCGAGCTTGTCGACGCGCAGCAACTTCCCCCGGCTTAACCTGAGCGCTCGGCTTATTTACCGCCCGTGACGTCCAGGAACGTACCGGTGATGAATGAAGCCTCAGCGCTGGCCAGCCACAGGATCGCCCGCGCGACTTCTTCAGGTTGGCCACCCCGGCCCATCGGGATCGAATCCTTGACGCGGTCCACCCGCCCCGGCTCTCCGCCGCTGGCGTGAATCTCGGTGTAGATATGCCCTGGGCGGATGCAGTTGACGCGAATCCCTTCCCGTGCAACTTCCTTGGCAAAGCCGATGGTGAATGTCTCAAGCGCGCCCTTCGAGGCGGCGTAATCGACATATTCATTGGGGCTGCCGAGCCTGGCCGAGGCCGATGAGATATTGATTACCACACCTCCCGGCCCGTTGTGACGGTAAGACATGCGCTTCACCGCGTGTTGCGCGCAGAGCATCGGGCCGATTGAGTTGACCGCGAAGATACGCTGCATCCGTGCAAAATCCAGGTCTTCCACTCGAGACTGCAGCGCGTTAATCCCGGCGTTGTTGACCAGTACGTCGATCCGGCCGAATACCTGGTCGATCGCGGCGAACAGGCGAGCAATTTGCTCGGGGTCTGCACTGTCTGCGCGAACGGCCAGCGCCCGGCGCCCCGCCGCTTCCACGTCAGCGACTACCGCGAGGGCGGCAGCCTCGTTGGAGACGTAGCTGATGGCGACATCGTAGCCTTGCGCGGCAGCCAGCCGTGCAGTCGCGGCGCCTACGCCACGACTTCCACCCGTTATCAGAATCAGCGGTGCCTGCGATACGTTATTCATGGAACGAACCTTTGTGCGGTGGATGAATAAGGTGATACAGGGCTTCAACCGATCATCAGCGTGCCGATGGTGATGACGGCGCACGCCAGTATCTTTCGAAACGTCAGTGTCTCGCCCAGGAACAAATAGCCGATCAACATCGCAAACATCACGCTGATTTCCCGCAGTGCCGACACCGCCCCCATGGGCGCGCCGGACATGGCGTAGATGACGATCCCGTAAGCCAGGAGCGAGACCAGGCCGCCGACGAACGCTGTGATAAATCCGGGCCGCACGGTGAACAAACTGCCCGCGCCGCGCATGCCGATGTACACCGCCGGCATCAATACGCCCCACAGCGCACACATCCAGACGGTATAGGCCATCGGCGCACCGGACAGGCGCGCGCCGATGCCGTCTGTGACGCTGTAGGCGGCGATGAACAAACCGGTGCCCAAGGCATACGGCAGGCTGGGAACGGCGAGTTTGCGCCGTTTGAACGCCAGCGAAATGATTCCGCCCGACACCAGGACGATGCCCAGCAAGGCGCCCGCCTCTACCCGCTCGCCGGCAAAAAGCGATGCGCCGAGAGTGATCAGGATAGGCGAGGAGCCGCGTGAAATAGGATAGGTCTGCCCAAGCTCGCCCACCTCATAGGTGCGTACCAGGAACAGGTTATAGCCAACATGCAAGACCGCTGAAAGTACCGCATAGAACCAACTGGCTTGCGCCGGGGGTGCCAGAAAACAAGCGGTTACCGCACTGGCGATCGCGACCGCGAGGCACATGATGGTCATCGACCAGAGTCGGTCGGCACCGCCGCGCAGCAGCGCATTCCAGCTGGCGTGCAGCAGAGCGGCGAAGAGCACTAATAGAATGATGTGATAGGGCATGCGCCATCCTAAGCAACCTTAAGCGTTAACTAAAACGAAGTCCTTTCATCACAGAATGAGCAAATCCTCATGCATCATTCATAAGCCAACCCGGCCTTCGTGGCTTCCTGCATGAGCCAATGGCGAAAGCTCACAATGTGCGGCTGCGTTTCGATGCCTTTAGGGCAGACAAAGTAATAGGCCACCGGGGACGGAAACGGCACGTCGAACAGCCGGATCAGGCTCCCGTCGCTTATTTCCGACTCCACATGCCCGCTGCGGGCCAAGGCGATGCCCTGGCCGAGCAATGCCGCCTCGATAGTCATGTTGGTGTCGGCAAACCGGACACTTTCCTTGAGCGGGGAAATCCCCAGCCCGACGTGCTGAAACCAGATCTCCCATTTCGGCACCAGGTCGGCGCCATCGCGTGTCAGCAACGGGAAGCGCAACAATTCGGCCGGCGTGCGCGGCATGCCGAAGCGGCTCAACAGGTCAGGGCTTGCCACGGGGAAAATCTGCTCGCGGAACATGAACTCGGAATAGAGACCAGGGTAATTGCCAGCTCCAAAGCGGATGGCCACGTCGGCCTCGGCACTTGAGAAATGGATGGCTTTGTCACTGGAGTCCAGGGTTACCAGGATTTCGGGGTGCTGCTGGGACAAGCTCGGCAATCGTGGAAGCAGCCATTTCAGCGCAAAGGAGTAAGTGGTACTGACCTTAAGCCGGACCCTGCCCTTTTGCTCCCGCAGGTCAGCGAGTGTGGTTTCCAGGTTCATGAAGAACTCACGCACAATGGGCGCAAGGGCTGCCCCGGCAGGTGTGAGGCTCAAGGACTTGCCGCGCTGAAACAACTGCAAGCCCCAGATCTCTTCGAGGTTCTTCAGCTGATGACTGACCGCACTCTGGGTGACATGCAATTCTTCTGAAGCGGAGGTGAACGTCGCGTGCCGCGTTGCGACCTCAAAGGCTCGCAATGTGGCCGTAGGAGGCAGGTCTCTCATGGCGTTTCCCCGCGCGCGCCTGAAACGCGCCGTTTATGAATGAAAGCTCATGATAGAGCATTCCATTCATACGCAGGAAAGACGACGGTGGTCCGTCGCCAGGTCAGGCCTGGGAAGTGCTGAGCGTCACTCTTGAACGTCCATGAACTCTTTGGCCCATTCCACATAGGTTTCGGGGAACGTATAGGTATGGGTCAGCTCGCTGGCGCTGAGGTTTGACGTGCTGCGAGTAAGGTTGCGCTGTTCGCGAAGGCTGTCGTAGGTAGCCTTGATCGAGGCGAAGTAAGCGCCGTGACCCGCCACGACAATCCGTACACCCAGTTTGGCCAGGCGCTCGTTGTCGTTCAGGTTGGGGTTGGCGTAGGTCACCAGCATCAGGGGAACCGTCAGGCCCTCGGCGACCTGTTCAAGGTGTTCGAAGTCACGAATGCCTACCATGCAGATGCCATCTGCGCCGGCCTCTTGATAGGCTTTAGTGCGATGCACAACGTCTTCTACCGGAAGGGCTGCGGCGTTGGTTCGGGCGATGATTGAAAGCTGCGGATCGACCCGTGCTTCCAAAGCCGCCTTGACTTTACCTACGCCCTCTTCGGTGCTGATAAGGTCGGTTGATTTACGCCCGAACTGCGCAGGCAGCAGCGTGTCTTCAATCGTCAGCGCCGAAACGCCCGCACGTTCCAGCTCCTGCACGGTACGCATCACATTCAGTGCATTGCCGTAGCCATGATCGGCGTCGGCAATGACCGGCAGTTGTGCGACCCGGCCAATCCGGGTGGCCTGTTCGACGAATTCACTCAGGGTGATCAGCGCGAAGTCTGGCGCGGCCAAAACCTGCAGGGAGGCCACGGAGCCACCCAGAATGCCGACCTCGAACCCCAGGTCAGATGCGATTCTGGCGGACATAGGGTCGAAGACGGAAGCCGTGTGAAAGCAGCTGTTGGATGCAAGCAGCGCGCGAAATGCGCGCCGTAAATCGTTATGGGAAACCTTGGACATGTTCGCTCCTCACTATCGCCGTCATCACGGGAACGACGAGTGCCTACTCAAAAGTAACGCTAGCCTATCATGCCGAAGAACTTTGTTTGATGACGTTTCAGCAAGTCTGCGCATGAAATTAACGGGCCACGGCTTATGAGTTTTGGAAGCGAACAGTCAGTTGAATTCGCCCACTACCTCAGACCACAGGCTGACCTTTTGCCCACGGCTTTTATAAAACTCGATTTCGCGCTTGATCCCTGAACTCAGATCCCAGCCGGGAAGATCCAGAATGATCAGTTCTTCCATCATGTCCATAAACACCGCATCTACAGGCGCCCACAACTTGCCGATGGCTGCACTGTCTTTGCCTTCGAATGCCAGGTTGATGGGATGGGACATGGAGACCTGGCTGAACACCACATTGCCGGACTCGATAATGCTGGCGGCCACTTTGTTGCACTGAATGAAACGATCATGGGTAACGGACGCGTCTGCGTGGCTGTAGGGGCAGGCTAGGAAGATCTTTCTCATGTTTACCTCGTAAAAGTGGAAGGGCCTGGCGCCCTTCCTGACTGCGGACTTTCGATTTCAAACAGCTTGAACTGGCGAGGCGCCAAACTGTTTGGCAACTTCGCTCTGTGCCTTTTCTTCGGCCTCATAACGCAGGGCAACAGGCACGGATATCTTGATCGCGATGGCAACAGCAAGCAGGCCACCGAAGAGTTTGGCGAGCAGGATTGGCATGATCAGCGTTGGCTGGAAGTTGGCGGTAAATGCCAAGTGATCGCCAATGGTTGCCTGGGCACACACGCCCAATGCCACGCACAACACCTTGTCTCGGGCATTCATCTTCTTGAACAGGTGATACACCGCGATGATGTTGGCGAAGACCATGACAAATGCAGCAGCGCCATCCGGAGAAAGCCCCAGGTGCTTGCCCATGGTTTCCATCGGCTTTTTGCAGTAGCGGTTGAACAGGTAGCAGATCGGAAAAGTACCCGCCAACATGATGCCGATGTAGCCGGCAATTTCGATGGCGCGGAACAGCTCTTTCTCGTCGGCGAACATCGGGTCAAAACCCCACACGCCGAAGTTCTTCATGAAGAACCCGGTGAAGTGCTCGACGATGGCCAGGGCCAGGATGATCTTGATGAACGCATCCATCACCTTACCGAACACCAGGAAGCCGCCCACCATCAGGGTCGCCTTGTAGCGCAAACCGGCGGCCAGCAGGAAGCAGAACACAAACAGCGGAGCGAGCAACTTCACGCAGCCAACAAAATCGAGCGTGAGGTAATGCAGGGCCGGCGAAGTGGTCGAGACCATCTCGCGCACCGGCAGGTTGAACGCGGTGATCATGGTCAGCGAAGCCAACACGGCAAACGGGATACTGATCAGCCCGGCCATCGCGCCCAACGCCAGGTATTTGTGGTCTTTACGCTCAAGCATCATCAGCCCGACCGGGATCAGGTAAACGATGGTTGCGCCGGAGGTATAGCCGACGATCATCGCGGTAATCCACATGTCCCGGTTGGCGGCGAGCGCGTCGGCAAGCTGATAGCCGCCCATGTCCACGGCAATGATCGACAACGCCGCAATCGAGACGTCTGAGCCCATCGCGCCGAAATAGGGCCCGAGCGCAATCTCGATGAATTTGGACAGATAAGGGATCGCGATCATGATCCCCGCCTGCGCAAGAAACACCGGCCCTATGGAGTGAATGCCATTCACGAACTCTTTGCCCAGGCCGCTTTCAGGCCTGATCACCGAGGCGAACGCGCCCACGACCGCGCCGATCATGATCAGATAAATTACGTAATTTCCGAACTCCGCCATTGCCTTCCCCTACCCTGTCCATATGCCCGATTGTTTTGTGAACCCATTGCCCCTGGGCTGAACATCAGCGTTTGGGTGCTTCACTTTCACAGTATTACTAACCACTTCGCATGCCATTTGTTGTTTTGATGTTGTTTTGATCGTTAAACCCACTGGAATCGGTCATTTTTATCTCGTACTCTGGCGCTATCCCTTGAAAGCAATGGCTCGGCGATGAGTGGCGGCAAACGCAAATGCCAAACTCTGAAGTGACCCGTTGCCAGCAGGCCTTCACCGACGTCGTTACCCCGGCACTGTTTGTGTGCCTCGGTAACAGCGATGCGCCACCAACGCGCACTCGCGTAGCACTCAGAGGATTGAACATGCGCCCCAACGAAAGACGGCAACACATCCTTGAGCTTCTTCGCCAACGGGAGCGCATCTCGGTCGACGAACTGGCCCGCACCTTGAGCACATCGCAAGAGACAATCCGCCGGGATTTGACCGTGCTGTCGGAGGATGGCCAGGTCACCAAATTCCACGGCGGCGCCTCGTTGCCGCCCAGCGGCGAACACGAAAACGCATTTCAAACGCGGATGAACGAGTTTTCCCAGGAAAAACGCGCCGTCGCAAAATACGCCGCCGGGCTTTACGCACCGGGCGATAGCATCCTCATCGACACCGGTACCGCTACTTTATTTTTTGCCAGGGAATTGGCCAAACTCAATCGCATCACGGTGATTACCAATTCGCTGCTGATCGCGGCCGCGATTGGCGCGAGCGGCAATCGCGTGTTTATGATCGGCGGGGAATATCGCCCGGAGTCCGAGCAGAACATCGGCGCATTGGCCATGGAGCAGATCGCCAGGTTCAACGCCGAACATGCGGTGGTAACCATTGGTGCGTTGAGTGCGGATGGCGCGTTTGATTTTTCGATTGAGGAAGCCGAGATCACCCGCGCGATGATTGCCCGCACGCGCTACCTGACGGTGATTACCGACTCCTCGAAAATGGGCAAGAGAGCGTTGTTCCAGGTGTTCCCGCTTGAGCGGATTGACCGCCTGATCATTGATCGCAAACCCATGGGTGAGCTGGCCAAGGCATTGGCGCAGGCCCAGGTCGAGGTGCATGAAGCGCCGCCATTGAACAAGTCGGACTGGTAAGAAATAGCCGAGGGGCGGGCTTTACAGGCCGCCCCCATCGAACCATGGGTATCTGCACAACTCTTGCGGGCTGTTCGAAATCCTTTGTGGGTGGGTTGGGGTGGGGTGCATATCCGTTGCTGCGGTCGGGGCTGGTATGGGTTCCGCCCTTACGGCGGCTCACTTTTGATAGAGCGCAAAAGTAAGCAAAACGCTCTTGCCCCACCACTCGGCACCTCGCCTGGGCTCGGTGTGCCCTCACTCCGGCTTTGGAGCGTGGGCCGCC